>ERZ807291.257-NODE-257-length-87378-cov-12.444957_pt1 | contig 87378 bp, 81 predicted proteins | sample MGYA00521257_ERZ807291 | MGnify/ENA primary metagenome ERZ807291 (study PRJEB31413, sample SAMN03169783) | marine metagenome | biome: Marine; feature: Water; material: Subsurface seawater | place: North Sea | collected 2011-04-28 | depth 1 m m ... | reverse complement strand
ACAGCATTCATAATGCTGGGGTCGGTGGTTCAAGTCCACCCGTAGCTACCAATAACACCAATAAAATCAAATGACTATATAAATAAATCTCCGCCCTCTTGGCGGATAGCAATCTTCCTGCTCGTTGAGCAACCTCTGGGCAACCCCAGCGCAAGAAAATATGACTCTTCCGTTATGGGCTAAAGCGTGCGACTGGGTTATGTTAAAAGATATTTTAACAGGGAAAATATCGTTTTAAGGCCTTTCGGGAATGTGCTGCCACTTTGACGGGGCCTATTCAAGGGCATAAAAGGGCGTGTTATGTGACAAAACGGGCCAAAGTGTGGTTACCCTGTTTTTATGGCTAGCTCAAAATATGAGCCGCCAGCTTGTCCACTATTGAGACGATGATCGTAAACAAATAGCTAGGCCTAGCGGGCTGGGCTATTTTGTTTCACAAAGTATAGGTATAGCGACTGACTTACCCTGCTATGAACTAGGGTTGAACAGAACGCATCTGGCAGGCATTACTTTTAGCATGTAAGAGGGCTCTGAGATTCTGGCTGCTTCTGGTGCGTCAGTTTTTGGTTGATTGCGACCGCTAATCATTGGAAATATTCAAAATGAGTCATGCTCAAAAATTGAGACAACTATTGTCTGGAAATGGGATTATCAAGGTGCCTGGTGTTTATGATGGTTTAACGGCACGTTTGGTTGATCAAGCTGGTTTTAATGCGGCCTTCGTGTCGGGTGCAGGCATCGCTTTTGCACGCTTTGGGCAACCTGATATGGGCCTGATAACAGCCTCAGAGATGGTAGATAGCATCGCTATTATTCGAGATTGCACCAAACTACCACTTATCGTGGATATGGATGCAGGTTTTGGTAATGCTCTTAATGTAGAGCGAAGTGTACGTACATTTGAACGAGCGGGGGCATCCGCATTGCAAATGGAAGATCAACTTATGCCAAAGCGTTGCGGCCATATGGCTGGCAAACAGGTGATTGCCTGTGAAGACATGGAGGGTAAAATTAAAGCAGCGCTGGATAGTCGTCAGAATGAGGATACTATCATTATTGCCCGTACTGATGCTTTAGGTGTCACTGGCTTTGATGATGCAATTGAGCGCTCCCATCGTTATTTAGAAGTCGGCGCTGATGTACTCTTTATCGAAGCGCCCAAGAATCTTGAGCAAATGAAAATCATTGCAGCAACTTTTGGGGCTAGAGCTCCACTTGTCCACAACCTTGTTGAAGGTGCTGGAAGCTTTGTTACTGGCAGTGGTGGTTTAGAGTCGCTAGGCTACAAAATTGCGCTTTATCCGGTTGCATTACTACATGCATTTGTCCCTCAGGCAGAACAGCTTTTACAGCACATATTGATAAAAGGACAGACCCATGACTGGAAAGGGCCTATGGTTAATATATCTTATATGAATGACCTGCTTGGTGCGAGCGAACTTATAGCTAAAAGTAATCTCTACAATTCTGATAAGCATTCTGATCTCAATTGTGGACAAAAGAAAGGCCCAAACTTGTAATTCAACAGGGGGGCTTCTATGGTTGTGACAGACCTGCCGATCAAACAATTCCAAATAGAAGAGTAAATATGCAATACCCATTCTCCGCAATTCCTGATAGAGGACAACTCAAATTACCAAATGGTGCCAAGGTCGCATTGATACTGACGCTAAATCTAGAACATTGGGACATGGTTAAGGAAACTTCAGAGCCTTATTACGCGGGTGGGCCGGCAATTTTACCAGACACGTTACCTGGGAATAAGCCTGACTTTCCTAATTATACTTGGCGAGAATATGGCCAACGGGTTGGCATATGGCGGTTATTTAAAGTGTTTGATCAGGCGGGCGTTCCTGCTAGTTGTACAATTAATGCAAAAACCGCCTTGGAAAGAAGCCCTATAGTAGATGCGGCAGAACAACGTGGATGGGAGATTTTGGCCCATAATTATGAGCAGGGTGAACTGTTGAGTGACTATGCTCATGATGTTGAAAAGGAACGTGAAGTTATCAGCAGAACACTGGACATATACAAGCAAAAGTTTGGGCGTTCAGCCAAAGGCTGGTTGTCTTCATCACTGCGCGGCACTCTAAATACTTGTAGTATTCTTGCAGAAAAAGGCATGCTTTTTTACTGCGACATTATGAATGACGATCAGCCTTTTATGATCGATACAGAAGCTGGCCAAATTGTTTCTATACCATATACGAACGAAATAAATGACTTTACTCTTCTGACCCGACGAGGGCATACCACTACTGAATTTTTGGATATTTTAAAAGAAGAGCTTGATGAACTTTTAGCTGAATCAAATGAAGATGGCAGCGGCCGGCTTATGAATGTTGGATTGCACCCGCATGTTTCTGGGCGAGCTTATCGAGTGAGAGCCGTCCGTGAATTTATTGAGTACGCAAAAACTAAAGTTGGTGTTTCGTTTGTTACGCGTGAAGAGATTGCAACGCATTATTTAAAGCACAATGAAGCGCATATCAAATGAGTAATGAATTTCGCAGAGGCTATAAGCCTTTACTTGGGGCACTTATAGGTGCTGGATGCGGGCTGTCTTCTGTCTGTTTTTATACAAATGGTGTTTTTGTTGCTGCTATTTCAGAAGATATGAATTGGTCGCGCGGTGCTATTCAGATTGGTGTCAGTATTATGATATTAATTGCCGTTATTACAGCGCCTACAGTCGGATGGTTAATTGATAGGTACGGCGCCAGACGAATAGCCCTTATTTCTCTGCCACTATTTGGTATCACTTTATCTGGTATGTCATTAGTGACTGACCAAATCTGGACCTTTTATGCAGGTTGGACTGTTATGTCGATCTTTGCTGCAGGGACATTACCGATTACCTGGACCAAAGTTGTTAATGGTTGGTTTGATGATTTTCGTGGTATGGCGCTCGGTTTAACGCTTGCAGGCACGGGTATTGCCGCTACCTTAGCGCCGAGCTATGTCGTATGGCTTATTGATATTATGGGTTGGCGCAATGCCTATGTGGCATTGGCATTTACCGTGATGGCTATTTCTCTGCCAAGTGTTTATCTGTTATTCCAAGAGCCGGTAGAAAGCCAATCTGGAATGGTGAATCAGGTTGACGCTACCATTAGCAAGCAACCCCTTATGGCCACTGGATTATCCGTAAAAGAAGCTTTAAACGGTTACCGATTCTGGGTTCTTTCAATAAGTCTATTATTGGTTGCAGCCAGCATTTCCGGCATCATTACTAATTTTGTACCCCTGTTGACTGATAAGGGGCTCAGTTTTGCTGATGCAGCCCGGTACGCAGGCCTAATAGGTGTCAGCGTCATTGGTGGTCGCGTTGTTGCGGGATTTTTAATGGATCGCCTCTGGGCGCCTATGGTCGCAGCCATATTTCTTTGCATGCCTTGCCTTGCAGCTTTCATTTTAACCACAGGCAATATTTCACCTATGTTACTTGTTCTATCAGCGCTTATTGTCGGATTAGCCGCAGGTGCTGAATTGGATCTTATGGCCTTTCTTGTAAGCCGTTATTTCGGCCTCAAGCATTATGGGGCACTGTATGGCGGTATTTATATCTTCTTTTCAATAGGAGCAGGTTTAGCTCCTGCTATGTTTGGATGGACCTACGATATGTTTGGACACTATCAAGCCGTTTTGTATATTGCGGCCATCAGTTCGATCATTGGAGCATGCTTAATGCTGACTCTTGGCCGCTACCCTCTGCTTGATGTTGATAATGAGAGTCGATAGCTAAATTTAAATCATTTTATCCATTTTGTGTAACTGTTCTTGCAAATGTATAGACAGGCGATTGGAAAGGCCTTCAGCCACTTTAATTAGTGTAGGTACGAATTTGACCAACGCGTCTTGCATTGGCAGAGCTGATCGTGCATAACGCAGTGTTAGGGCGCCTCTTACTCTTGATTGAGCGTGAATTGGAACGGCTATAGCGGTCATGTCTGAAATATTTCGTTGGCGATGATGCACTGAATAACCAAGTTGCCGTGTGCTGTTAAACAGCTCGTTAAGCTTGTTAAGGTTGTGGCCATGGTGGTCCTGAGGCCTATTTGCTGTTGCGATAGTATCTAAAACAATGTTCCGGGCTTTAGGCTCCATAAAAGCAAGTATGCATATGCCTGATGCTGAACTTAAAATGGGCATCCGACTGCCAATTGTAAATTGTTCGACGGCCAAAGGGCTTAACTTGTCTGTATTTTCGCGAACAATTAAGTCAATACCTGAAATGGTAGCCAGTGAGACAGGCCAAATCAATTCCTCAGTAATTTCATTGAGGGAGTCTCTGGCGATATTAGCCATATGATCTTCTTCGGTAAAGCCATCACTTAATGTTCGGACCTTATCGGTCATTCTGAATCGATTGTCGGATGAGTGACGATAAATAAAGTTTTTATCAGCCATTGTTTCAAGCAGTCGATAAACTGTTGCGCGGGGAATGTTTAGTTCTTGGGCAAGCTCCGCAGGAGTGACGCTGTCACGTATATTTAAGAGCTTGAGAATATCTAAACCGCGACTTAGGGATCGCACCATGCTTTGCACCTATATGTGTTTATTATTCATAGTAGCATTTCAGTTGTAATTAGGTAGCAATAGTGCGAGCCAAAAAATAACATCTAATCTCCATTTGGTTTGCGAGCAAAAACATACAATTGCCCGCAGAGCTGAACTGTAACTAAAATCCCTTTCCATAATTAAGGCCACTTATCTACCCGTGGGTGGCGGTAACTAAGTATAAAGCTAGAGCTCTTCAAGCAATTTACCAAACCCTGGGATTTTATCCTCAATACCGTTGCTACGAAGGGCATGCCAGTAAGTTGCGGTATTAATAGCAATAACAGGTTTTTTTACTACAGCTTCAACTTCTCCTGCGAGTTTTGCCATGCAAAGATTAGTACCCACCTGGACAAGTGCATCTACTTCTTTGCTATTTAGCTCATCGAGAATTTTACGAAGCTGATTTGTCGGTACCTCTGCTATGGCTGTCCAGCTGGGGCATTCTAGGCAAACTTCCTGAGCTACCGCAAATCCACATTCTTCAAAATATTGTCTGACTTCTTTGTTGGCTATTGGGAAGTAGGGTGAAAAAAATGCAATTTTCTTAATATTTCCATAGGCATGTAAGGCTTTTGTTGTAGAGTGTGAACCAATACTCACACCAACCCCTGAGGCGGTTTCAATTTTTTCCTTAAAATTATTCGCACCCTCAATACCGCCATAGAAAGTTATCGCTGACATGCCCATGATCAGATAGTCTGGGGAGCAGGTCATGATGCTGTCAACTGCATCAAGTACATTGTCTGAAATGATCGTGGTGCCAGCTAGAAAGCTCTCATTACTTACAGCTTGGGCATTGGACGTATAAATCCGGCTGTAATGATTTGTTACCCCGTCGGGTCTCATTGCATCGAATTCTGGTTGTACAATGGTGTTGGTAGAAGGGCCCAGCACGCCAAATTTTTTTCGCCAGCCTAATATATCAGTCATGAAACTAGAACATCCTTTATATGGGCGCCTGCCATTTGTAACGTGAATAATAGCGACTCATCATTAGACGATACATCTAACGGATGGATTCTGCATCTCTGACACTTTGGGTCATCGATTGTTTTAAGAGAAACTCATAGCGTAGCTCATCATCTTTATGAAGGTTGTTTAGCCTTTCCCATTCTGCACCTAAGAACTCCTCAGTGCCCTCCTCCATCATCCTTTTATTTTGAATGGTCTGCGCTTGAATAAAGTTATTCATAGTCGTTCGTCGTTGCCGGTCAAACGTTTCGAGAAGTGCATTAGCATAGTTTCTGCCTTTTATTCTAGTCGGGTTTAATATCTCTACTAGCTTCTCGCAAAGGTTCCAAGCATCATGAATTCCACTGTTCATACCCAGCCCACCAAGCGGATTATTTAAATGTGCTGCATCGCCGATTAGCAGAGTTCTCCCATGATTGTATTTTGTTGCAACGCGTTGGTGAACGCGGTAAATGGTTCGGTGTTGTGTTTTGACTGAAGCGCCATCCTGCATTATTCCATCAAATACTTTATTTTTGTATTTATCAGAAAGAATTTCCTCGTCGCCAATATTTTTAAAGAAGGGGACCAATACGCGCCATACCGAAGGTACTCGGAGAAGCACCAGCCACTCTTCAGGGTCAGAGATATAATTCACGTAGCTTAGATTCTGAAAATAGTCCTCTAAGGGCGTTGTCGTACTCAAGGTCAGAAATTTTTCAGGATAAGTAAAACCTATAAATTCAACCCCAAGCCATTTTCGAATAATACTGTTAGCACCGTCTGCTGCAATAAGGTAATCGGCTTGATATTTTTTAATTGCATAGGGAGTCTCAACGCTAACAATAACACTGTCTTCATTCTGCTCAAAGGATAATACTCGATGTTGGAAATTAACCTCGGCATTGGGGTGCTCATCTAAAGCAGTTGTTAATAAGCGCGCCAATTTGTACTGCTCACATTGCAATCTGTAAGGAAATTCAACCTCTCCCTTTAATTCGTTTAAATCGAAGGACAAGTATTCATGGGTTTTTCTTCTTCTATATTGATAGACAGGCGCTTTAAGTCCTTGTGGCCCAAGCTTGTTCATAATTCCAAGTTGATTAAGCATGGATAATGTTGGCGAATGCAATGTAGAAGCTCTTAAATCTTCCTCACAGGAAGCCGCTGCCTCCATGACGATGACATCTATCCCATTTTGCGCGAGATAATAGGCAGCAACGGCTCCAACAGGACCAGCGCCAGCTATCAAGACTTGAGTACGTTCCAAAATTTCCCCTACTGTAACTTCTAATTTATTTAATGATAAAAATGCCTCGCACCTAATATACGATTAATGAATTAGTTGGAGATCATATTCTAAATTGATTGAGTGTCTTTAGAGTTAAGTATCTTGCTTTATAAAAGCATAGCAACTAATTATCTGTTTCTGTCTCAATAGTGGGCGATAGCAGCAAAATGTTAGGGCGTTATTGCAGTTAGCTTGATGAATTCAGAGTATCGCGTGCGCCAAAGCGGCGCTTTACTCTGACAAACTCAAGATTGAGTACTTGGAGTTATTAAATATGGGGGGTTTTAGACTCGAGAGAGCGTCGATTCGGTTCAGATGATGGAGCGAAAAAATTGATTTTTTTTGATTGTAAGTAAGCGTGGGTTATACACGCACAAAAGACCAGTTCGTGCCGGCTTGTCCAATATTGAGACGATACTTACAAAAAAATAGCTAGACCTGCTGGGCTGAGATACCTTTAACTATAAGTTATGGCTATAAGCATTGACTTATCTTTTATTGATCGACCCTTAGATAACCATGAATTTGGAGTAGACAACATGATTAAAATTAAAAATAACCACGCTATTTCTAGCGCTGAGGTCGCGATAACAAAAATTACCGCAGCGATTTTAGGTGTTATGTCGTTTAGCTGTATCGGACTTTTACACGCGGCCGAAGGCGAATCAGCCACGGGTGTGTTTGAAGAGATAACGGTTACTGCTCGAAAGAGAGAGGAAAGCCTACTGGAGGTGCCGATAGCTATCACCGCATTAACTGCAGCAGATATTGAAGAAAAAGGCATTAATGAGTTTAAGGATATTATTGCCTTCACGCCGGGCTTTCATTTTGCGGAGCATTCCGTAGGAAGAGCTGATCGCTCAAATCGGATCTTGGTCATTCGGGGGATGCACATCAGTCAGGAAAATGATCATCAACAAGCGGCTACGGTTTTTGTTGATGGTGCTCCTACCCACGGAAGCGTAATAGCTGGCTTGGAAGATGCTGAAAGAATTGAAGTGGTAAGAGGGCCTCAAAGTGCATATTTTGGCAGAGCGACCCTGTCAGGAGCAGTTAATTTTATAACCAAAACGCCTAGTCGAGAATTTGGAGCGAAGATAATTGGCGAGTTTGGTAAATTCGGAACCAAAAATTTGGGTGCATCTTTTGAAGGCCCGCTGGGAGACACCGTTTCCTACAGAGTGGCGTTAAGTCATCAAGAGACTGATGGCCAGTATAAGGCTGCTAATAATCCAGACTTAACCCTTGGTGCAAGACAAACCCAGAGTATTGCGACCACACTATACTTTGAGCCAAGTGATAAATTTAATGCTAAATTACGGGTTCATAAATGGGAGGATGATGACGGGCCTGGTGCAGCATTCGGTTATGGAGTTAATAATGGAGAAGGGTTATTTGACTGTTTATTGCCTAATTCCACTTTGGCGGTGAGAAGTGGTGGAGGGAATTGGTTCTGTGGTGAAGCACCATTCCCGTCAGAGGAATATATCCAGTACGATGATGAAATGACTCCTGCCATGCGCAACCTTTTAAATGGTATCGCGAGTCCCGGTCTAAGTATTGATACGATAACCGACAAACCTTTCCTAGATGGCTTTGGTTTCGCTAGAGAAGCGGAGCAAATGAGTTTAAATATGAATTATGTGCTTGATAATGGGATTACAATATCATCGATAATTGCCTCTAGCGAAAATAGATGGATGGCACTGGATGATCTGGATAGGCGAGCGACTCGCGATTTAGATGTGATGAAAGACGTGGCATTGTTGAATGGAAGAGACCTTGAGGACTCCAGTCAGGAGCTGAGGGTGAGCTCCGCCCAGGATCAGCGGCTCAGATGGTTGTTAGGTCTCAGTAAATTTAAATTTGAAGGTAAGCGAACGAGCGGGTTTCATATTTTCAACTCGGTTAGATCCCTCAGTTTAGGGAACGTCTTTGATATTGAAACCACGGGCATCTTCGCGGCTGTTGAGTATGATATAACCGATGCTCTGACGATTAATATAGAAGCTCGAAAGCAGAAGGACGAGGTCGAAGAAGCTCGATCTAGTGGTGACGAGTTTGTGTCCGCTACTTTTAAGAGTACCACACCGAAATTTGTGGTCGACTATAGAGTTAATGATGACATTACCGTGTATGGCAGCTATGGCGAGGGAACTCGACCTGGCGGATTCAATGTTAATTTATTTAACCAGCCTGAAAGCGTCCTCGCTGCCCTGGCTGATATCGGTCTTTTTAAGGAAATAGAGGAAGAAGAGCTCGACATGTCAGAATTAGGAATTAAGGCGTCTTTACTTGATGGTCGAGCTTGGTTACAAGCATCAATTTATCGAGGAGATTGGACCGCCCAAACTGCTGCCGGTACTTTTGTTGATGACGTGTTTTATGGGGGAACTGCTACGGGTGGCGAAATAGAGCTATCCGGATTCGAAGTTGAGGGAGCATGGGCAGTGTCTGATAATTTCACGCTTGAAGGGACCTATGGTCTTAACGACTCAGATATCAAAGTTCTCAAAGATTGCGCTGATTGCGAAGTATTGATGGGTACTCAGGATATATCTGGAATGGGAAAGCAGAAGCAAAGAAACCCAAAGGTCCAAGGGTCGCTTTCAGGCACACTCACTGGTGAAGTCCAGACTGGTATTGAGTGGTATCTAAGAGCCGATTATATTCATACTGGCAGCAGTTACGCGACTGATGCGAATATATTAGAGACGGGTGCTAGTAATCGAATAAACATGCGTCTAGGTGTTGTGAGAGATAATCTCAAAGTTGAACTCGTCGGAGAGAATCTGACCGACGACAAGACCGTTACAAATTATCAGTTCTTAATTGACTTTGCTTGGTTACCTTCTGGAGTCAACCGAGTTGCTACGGCTGGCCTTCCAGACAAGCGATATCTCGGGTTAAAGGCTACTTATAGTTTCTGACTGTTAAACGATAACCAGGCAATCGCCGATATCGTTCATCTGCTCACCCCACTATTTTTTACTAGTGTGGGTGGGCGGATTCACTAACGCCGGTATTAAAGACGACATTTTTCATACAAAAAAATATGGGGAGTGGCTGGGATTTACACAATTATAACGCGGTCACCAATAGAATTGATCTGTTCACTACCATCTTTGGTGATCAGAGTTAAATCCTCTAGGTGAGCCGAACCGCCAATGCCCGTATGCAAGACGGGCATATCCACACTGATAATCATATTCTCTTCAAGGACTAAGTCATCTTTTTGCCAGTAGGCTCCGGTTCCATCTCGCCCTGGTTCGTCGGTATGACATAATCCAACACTGTGTGGTGTCACTGCGACAGCAATATCATAACCAGCGCTTCTTATAGCGCGTCGACCTATCGCTTTTATCTCAGAATAGCGGATGCCGGGCTTAAGGTTTTCTCGCACAGCATCCCAACCAATAGCGATAGCATCAGTGGCGCGTTTCATACTCTTTGTGGGTTCACCTATGAAAACAGTTCGACCATAGTCGCCGGTATAATGAAATCCTTGGCTGACGGCATCAATGGCAAACGCCGAACCTTCTTTAAACTCCATGTTGAATACTTCAGACATAATGGTGTCTACTTGCAAAAACAAAGGCATGTTACCGCGCAAGGCACACTGCGCAAAAAAAGTCGCTCTTAGTTCGTTTAGGGTCGCTCCGGAACGAAGAGCTGATGCGGCGGCTAATGCAGCTTCTGCATTAGTTGTTGCGGCTATTTTCATGAGCTCTATTTCTTGTTGCGATTTAACCATGCGAATCCTGCGTAGGGCATAGTCACCATCAATCGCAGTAGATTTAAGGTTGGCGGACTTAATAATACGATCGATGACTGGGTCGTCGACGCCAATGCGAGAATCTGTAAGGCCCAAATGCTCCATTGCTCTTATGAGAGCGCTATTAGCGTTGCCACTCGGAGGGTTTCCGTCTAATGCCATATTTAGAGCGTTTGTCCGAGCTTTCTCGAAGTCGCGATCGAGTAAAGCGTTTTTGCTACTAAATACGAATGGCGCAAGCACTTCTCGGTGCGCCTCAGTTTGATCGCGCGATTCTGCAGTCGCTATTTTGTCACCCCAACCTGTAAATAGATTGAGTGTCGAGTCCCATTTGAAATTACTATCAGCAACACTGTAATAATAGATAAATTGGTTCATTACAACACTTGATGGGCGCTTTTCATCTCTGCTTAGTATTGCAAAAGAACTAGGGCTATCCATACGCACTGCCATGTGATCATAATAGCCGGTGAAGTGATAAAAATTAATGGGGCGGGTGACGATGAGCGCATCTAAATTCTCCTCATCCATGACCTGGTAGGCGCGTTGAAGATTTAATAAGCATCCGCCTTGAACGACCTCCGCGCCAGCGGTTCCACTTATTTCAATACCATTACCGGTCTTTGCTGTTGTCGCCTGGCTGGCAAGTGTGGAGAGACCTATAGATGTTATGAACTGTCTTCTATCAAGCATGATTAGCCCTCAGCTTTATAAACGCAGGTGCGTTCACGACGAATATTATCATGTAACAATATAATTTGAATTGTCTGGTGGTGATTGTCCACTATTGAGAAGAATTGTCAGATATGAGTATGTCTAACCAAAGCGATCCTAGTGTGGGTGATGTTCTATTGCGACAGATTCTACCTTTACGGCATGCTGTTGAGCGTGGCCATAATCAGGTGCAGATGGAACTCCTGCATTTGTATATGATACCCCTTCTTCAAAGTCTGCTGAGTTGCCGCGGTACTCTGGGGCTGTAGAAGACTATGCCAGTATACTTATGTTGACAGTACCTTCTGATGGTCTCTACTGGGTCTCGCTATACACTGAAACGTGGATGAATAATAATTCGATCAATGCAGTTAACAGCCTCTGTGCAATTTTTAAGAACAACACAATCTACGGTCAAATGACCTCAAATGTACATCAACATAATATCGGTATTTATCTTAACTTGTTAGGCGGAGATTTAGTTGAATTAAGGTGTGCCTCAAATACTGGAGGTGGTTACGGTAACTGGACTTATATTCAATTTTTTACGGTGACACTCGCCACTGATCTTGCGAATATACCTACTGACGAAAGGCGCCTAGAGGCAAGCGTATCTTCCAAAAGCGAACTCTTTGATGGCTTTGATCCTACGGTCTACATCCTTAATGAGCTTATCCCTACTTCGAAAGGCCCTATAATCTTAGCGCATAGCTCAGAAGACCTGATGCACTCAATTTCTGAAGGGGACGCCTCCTCTTTTGATATACGATCCGAAAATGGCGCGCTAACCTTTATTGCTCCAGCGCCCGACTATGAAACTCAGAACTCATATTCCGCAACGATAAGTGCAACAGATGGCATAGATATAGTAACGAGAGATGTTAACTATATTATTGAAGACGATCCCTCAGATAGTGTAGTGCTGAATTTTGACTCAGATAGCTAGGGTACATTTTTGACCACATCAACCTCAGGATAATAAGGCCTCTAAACATTACGTCAAATGAATAGAGGCTAATCCAGCCACTCTGCACAGTCTATTTAAAGTGAAGGTTGCTAAGGTATAACACTATCCAACCCAACCACCAGCAGACCAAGCCCCGCAGACCAAATCGCGCAGGCGAGAACATCAATCAGAGTGAATCTCACCCGATCAGTACCACTAATACCGACCATCATTGGCACTAGGCTGCGCACTGCAGTCATCAGTCGACCCACAATAATAGCGGCGGCGCCGTACTTAAGAATAAAGGCCTCACCCTTTTGCAGACGCGCTGCCTGTTTTTTAGCAAACGCGGTGTGGTGAAATTTGGGTCCAAACCAACGGCCTAAATAAAAGCCCAGATGATCTGACAGGCAGGCACCCACAAAGGCCAGCGGCATTATTTGGTAGATGCTGACTATCTGCTCGGTATAAAGAATGGTCGACACCGATAATAAAATAATACCAGAGGCCAATAGTCCAAGGCCCGGGCAGGCTTCCAAAAAAGCCAGTACAGGAATGACCATCCAAGCATTTTTTTGGTTGGCGCTGAGCCAATCTAGAAATATCTCGTCGATAGGTGTGTTAGTCATGGTGCAATGCGTCCGCAGCTAAGGCTGCTTTTATTAGTTTTAATGATTCCACCAGGCGAGGTCGGTAAAAGATCGAATATCCAGCTCATGGGTCCAGGTTGATCTGTGCTGTTGGGCAAGGTGAAGATAAGTGTCAGCGACCTTCTCTGGCAAGATTAAACCATCGTTTTCCATGCCGCGAGTTTCACGCAGCGCCTTAAACTGCTCTTCGCCAAGCATCTTGCCTAAGGTATCTGGGGCATCAACGGCACCGTCAACCAACACATGGGCAATATGCAGACCCTTAGGACCAAACTCGGCATTGAGAGACTGACATAGCATACGGCGCGCTCCCATAGCTGCAGCGTGGGCATGCTGTCCGGCATTGCCGCGCACAGCTGCAGTGGCAGAGGTGACTATTATCGAGCCCTTACCACGCTCTACCATTAGCGGACAAACAACGGATGCGGTGCGAAATAGACTGAAGGTGGCTATATGCCAGCATCGCTCAAACGCTTTGTAGGAAGTGTCTTGCAAGTCGCGATCGCCAGTCTGCGCACCCAGATTAAAAATAACCACTTCAATGGGACCAATATCCTGTTCTACTGTTGCAATCAACTTTTCGATAACACCTTCGTTGACAACATTTAAAAGATAGCCGCTGGCATCATCGCCCTGGGCCTGTATATCGGCAACCAGTGTATTTAGACCCTGTTGATCACTGCGGCGACATAACACCGAATGATAACCCTCAGCTGCAAATCGCTTGCCGACCGACCCACCAATACCGGCACCGGCGCCAATCACTAAACAAACTGGTTTCATTGCTCATTCCCCTCTCTCAATGTAGCGTCTTAAGCGCTATTTAATGGTTACTGTATTGGCATCATAGTTGGGTAAAAACTGATCTTTTTTACCCGGCAATAGACCCAGCACCTTAAATGCCATGCGCAGTAAAAATGGTTTTTTAATATGGTACAGCCGACCCATTTGCGTCGACATGGTTTGAATTTTTGCCGTGCGCGCCAGTCGGTTGCGCTGATACAGCTGCAAGCCCTGCTCCACATTGGACACTTGATCTAGGGCCCGTTGTAGGATTCGCCCGTCCTCAATGGCCATAGCTGCGCCTGAAGCCATAAAGGGTAAGGTCGCATGAGCGGCATCGCCCAGTAGGGTCATGCGCGCTGAACTCCAATGACTGAACGGCTTATGATTATGCAGTGCCCAGCGATAACACTGGTCTTTGTCGACAGCATCTATTACCGCTTGCACTGTTGGGTGCCAGCCGGCGAAGTCATTTTTTAATTCTTGCCAGGGCGCTTTCTGGGACCAAGACGCTTCTGCCCAATGATCACTCTCAACCACACCGACAAAATTGACTAGCTGCTGTTGGCGCAAATAGTAAATCACCATATGTTTATTGGGGCCAACAAAATTGCTCACGGCCCTATCCATAAAGTCTGCTGGCAATCTGTCTGCAGGTACCAGCCCACGCCAGGCAATATTACCGGTAAATACTGGTGCTCTGTGACCCAATAGTTGATCGCGAATCACCGACTTTACACCGTCTGCCGCAACTAGACAGTCGCCTTCAAACTGGCGGCCATCCTCAGTCTGCACAGTCACCTTATCGTCCTGTTCATTATAGCTGGTAACTGTGGTGTTAAACGCCACTGCGGACGGCGCACGGTCGTTAAAAGCGTTAGCGAGTATTTGATGCAGATCGGCGCGGTGTACATGCAAGTAAGGGGCGCCGTGGCGCTGAGCATAGTCTTGACCAAAAGGTAGGCTGTGAAGTACTGCGCCGGTTTTATGCTCACGGAAATCTGCCCGCAATGGATCCACCGCAATAGCCTCTATCTCAGATTTTAACTCCAAATAATCCAGCACTCGAAGTGCATTTGCTCCGCATTGAATACCGGCACCGACTTCGGTAAATTCGGGTGCCTGCTCAAGTAGCTGCACCTGATGACCTGTTTTTTGCAGGCACAGGGCAGCGGTAAGACCCCCGATTCCAGCGCCTGCAATAAGAATATTCATCTTTATAAATAGGCCATTAAGAAAGTGCTCCATCGACCCCTAGTGCCGTTATTTCCTGTTCTGAGAATCCCCATTGTGTCAGCACTTCTTGAGTATCAGCTCCCTCAGATGATGGCGACGACGGCGTGGCGCAGTCTGAACGGGCAAACCTTGGTGCTGGTGCTGGCTGGGTTAGGCCATCAATATCAATATAGGTGTTGCGCGCGGCATTGTGCGGGTGGGCTGGTGCTTCACGGTAATTGAGCACAGGGGCAAAACACAGATCCGTACCTTCCATAAGCTCGCACCATTGCGCCTGAGATTTGGTTTTAAATACCTCAATCAAACGCTCTTTCATCTGCGGCCATTGGCTCTTATCGTAGGAGTTAGCAAATGCTTCGGGATCCACACCCGTTTTCTCAACCAGCAGCGCATAGAACTGCGGCTCGATAGAGCCAATAGACACAAAACGGCCATCGCTGGTTTCGTAGACATCGTAAAAGGGGGCAGGACCATCGAGCATATTACTGCCCCGTTCAGGAATCCAGGCACCCAGTTTATCCATACTGTGAAACATCGACATCAGGCTGGCAGAGCCATCGGTAATAGCCGCATCGATGACATCACCTTTACCTGAGCGCTGGGCCTCATAGAGTGCAGCCAACATACCCATGACCAGATACATGCTGCCGCCGGCATAGTCGCCGACAAGATTGAGAGGCACTGTAGGTTTATCCGGGTTACCAATAGCGGCGAGGGATCCAGTCAGTGAAATATAGTTAATATCATGGCCGGCGGTTTTGGCCAGCGGCCCAGTTTGACCCCAGCCAGTGATGCGGCCGTAGACTAGGCGCGGATTGCGCGCATGGCACTGCTCGGGACCAAAGCCAAGGCGCTCGGCAACACCGGGACGGAAGCCTTCAAATAACATATCAGCGGACTCTACCAGGCGCAGCAATGTTTCGGCGCCGGCCGCGGTTTTAAGATTGAGGGCAATGGACTTTTTACCTCTGGAGTTACAGTCCATAGCCGCTGGCAGGGCAATCATGCCGCTACCTTTTGAGGAGCGTTCAACCACAATCACTTCAGCGCCCATATCTGCCAGCAACATTCCGGCAAAGGGTCCGGGGCCAATACCTTTAATCTCTATTATCTTTACACCAGCCAATGGGCCCATAGGTTTTATCCTTTTTTTAATACGTGCTAGTCAATGCTTTAATAATTGATTTAAATCTTCAACTCTATCAATATCCAGCGCCGCTTGGGGCAGCGCAATTTCAACCGCCGAAATAGGCGGATTATGCAATACCGCCTTGGCACCATTATCACCTGTCAGCGCCTGCAACTGGCTAAAAATACTGCGTGGAAAAATTGCCGGCACACCTCTTGAACCACAGTAAGTAGCACAGACAATATTATTACCGACAAAAGCCTCTGCCATCACCACAATGTGCTCTGCACTGATTTGCACCTGATCCGCTAACAAGACCAATACTGCATCAGCGTCGCGATCAATATATTTAACGCCGCAGGCGATTGAGCTACCCAACCCCTGCTGCCAATCTTGATTAACAATAATCTGCGCCCCTGAAACCTCGGGTTCAATCTGCCAATGGTTGGCACCTAACACCACTGAGACGCTGTGGGGAGACATTGCGCTGGCACTGTCTATACAGCGCTGAACTAATGTCTGCCCCTGTAATATAGCCAACTGCTTAGGCGAGCCAAATCGAGTTGAGGCCCCTGCGGCCATAATGAGTACGGCAATATTACTGGTCATAGAAATCGGCGATTGTCGGCAAAAACCGTCAGTGCCCCACTGAGGGATTCGCCATTGGCATGCTGCAGTACCCCGTGACATTCGGCGAGTATAGACAGGGCGATACCCTCGGGCAGTTCTGCACCCAAATCTAATCCGGCTGGGCCTGCGATAGGAATACGTAAATCAGTGGCGTCGAGTTGTGCTAATTCCAACACGTGCTGCTGTCTTGCCAATGGCCCCAGCAATGCTAAATAGGCTACTTGGGAAGTCTGTAACGCTTTGATGGCCAGCGCATCCATCTGCAGGTTATGGCACATTACCACCGCCGCGTCCCATTGCTGAAACCCAGGCTGGTCAATCATATCCTCGATCGGGCAATCTAAGATTGTATCGGCTGCCATGAAATATTCTCGGCGTGCATTGGCCGGCCTTGAGTCCCAGAGGGTCACTGCCCAGCCTAAGCCCTTGGCCATGCTGACCATGGGTCGTGCATCCACACCACCGCCAAGCACCAAAATATGTGGCTGCGGTTTGATATTAGTGACTAGCCAGCACTGGTTATCCCGCTGAACTAGCCGCGGCTGATCGCTGTAGCCAGAGGTATGCCAATGACTTTGGACGCCGCTATTTTCATCGACCAGCTGCCAGTACTGTCCCTGACCATGGTTTGCAAGATGATCGCGAATTTCACCTAGATTAAGATAATTTTGTGCCGCCTGAACCGGCTGCAAGAGAATATACACCGTACCGCCACAACCAATACCCAGCTGAAAGGAAATATCATCTTCGTCGCTGCCGTCATAACAGACGGTTAGGGGTTGCTGGCTACGCATAACCTTTGCAGCCTGACGTTGAATATCGGCTTCGAGGCAGCCGCCACTGAGCAGACCATACTGCTGACCTAAGTCATTGAACAGCATCATTGCGCCAGATTTACGGTAAGAGGGGCCTTGGGTCTTGTAGACGGTAGCCAGTACCCACAGCTGAGAATCTCGCTGCGGGTACCAGATATCCAGAAGTTGCTTGAGATTATTAGCCATCTCAGCATTTTACTGATTTACAACATTTTAGCTATCGGTTGAGGTCTCTTGAGAACCATTCAGCGCGTACCAACCAATGTAGATATAGCACAACATTGGCACAATAAAGCTAAGCTGAATGCCAATGCTATCAGCGGCGACACCCTGCACTAGAGGAATAAGCGCACCACCAACAATCGCCTGGCACACCAGGCCAGAACCTTTACTCGTCATTGAACCCAGACCTTTAACCGCCAGGGTAAAGATGGTCGGGAACATAATAGAGTTAAAGAAGCCAACGGCCAGAATAGACCACATGGCAACATCACCGGTACTATTCATGCTGACGATAATCATGATAATCGCAATCAGTGCATTAACCGCCAGATACTTAGTGGCGGCAACATAGTTCATCAGTGCAGCACCCACCAGACGCCCGATCATGGCCGCACCCCAGTAATAGGCAACCATCTCACCAGCATCTGCTGTACTCATACCCGCAATAGAGGCTTCAGAGAAATAGTTAACTAAGAAGCTACCAATAGACACTTCACCACCAACATAGAGGAAGATTGCCAAGGCACCCAGTACCAGTGAGCGATGCTCCCAGATATTGCCGTCAGCCTCTTCACCCGTGGCCTCTACATGTGCCAGCACAGGCAATTTAATAAATCTAAACACCAGTGCTGCAGCAACCAGCAAACCAGCAATCATTAGATAGGGTCCCTGGACCGCAGACGCATCGGCGGCAACCGCGCCCAAAATCAGCGCAGCGCCAATAATAGGACCAACGGTAGTACCCAGAGAGTTAGCTGCCTGAGCCAGGTTTAAACGGCTAGCGGCTGTGGTTTCTGGCCCCAGCGCGGCAACGTATGGATTGGCAGCAACCTGCAAGATGGTAATACCACTGGCCAGTACAAAAAAGGCAAATAGAAACAGCGAATACATATGTAGGCTAGCGGAGGGATAGAAGAGGATACAACCGACAGCGGTGGTCAGTAGACCCATAACAATGCCCTGCTGATAGCCAACTTTATCAATCAACTTGCCAGCAAATGGCGAGACGATAAAGTAAGCGCCAAAGAAGCAGAACTGCACCAACATCGCCTGAGTGTAGTTAAGATCAAAAGACTCTTTTAAAAATGGAATTAAAATATCGTTAAGAACGGTGATAAAGCCCCAGAAGAAAAACAGACAGGTCATTGCAATAAATGCAAATTTCTGCGTGCCCTGTTGCTGGCCTTCGGCCGCCGTTGCTGTTGAGTTTCCTGCAGTTGGACCCGCCATGAGTACCCCCAATTAAAGTGTGGATTTATAGTGTTTTTATTAGCTATCAAGGGTAAGTTGGCTGGGATTGCCATGCAAGGCGTGTTTGCTGCAGATTCGCTTTTTAGTCGCAATATAGCGCTGTTTTATCGTCTTTAAGTGCCTGAGGCCCTATTTGGTCTGGGCAGACAGCATGGCTCGCATTACCTGCTTGAGGCCATTGTGGTTGGCGCGCATCTCATCAAGATTATCTGGGTCACTCATCCAGTGATAAACAATGCCACTGACCGAGGCGGTAAAGTGGTCGGCAATCAGTGCCTTATCAATGGTCGGCGCTAACAGATCCCGCTCAATACCCTGCTCTATCCAGTTGATCACGTCAGCGCGACGGCGTTTGTGGATTCCCAGTATCACCCCTTTAAGCTGTGATTCAGGCGTCAGAGCTTCAAACCATAGACGGTAAAATGCCTCCACATGTTTTGGTGCATCGGCACAGAACTGAATATGGGCATCCAGAGCTGCTGCAATCGCCTCATACCCATATTTATTTTTGGTAACCTGTGTCAGTTCACCCAGCCATTCATCACCGACCGAACGCAGTACAAAATCGAATAGGCCCTCTTTATTGCCAAAGCGATACCCTGCCAAACCGCGGGAGTACCCGGCCTTCTCACCCACATCTTTGAGAGTAGCCTGCCCGGCACCGCGCTCGACTATTAGGTCGACCGCAGCTTCTAGCATTTTGGCATCGGATATTTCTTTGCGCTCAACCTGAGTGAGGCGTAGGGCTTTGGCCATGTTTAAACTCTTAAATTATTATTGTGCCTATTACATATTTCGCCGGTACTGACCGCCAACATCAAACAGTGCATTAGTGATTTGGCCCAGAGAACAGCAGCGTACTGCTTCCATTAGCACCTCAAAACCATTGTCACCCTGACTCACTGCATGTTGAAGGCGCTTTAGCATCAGCGTCGCCTCATCCGTATTGGCACCTTGGAATTCGCGCAGTCGGAAAATCTGGCTCTGTTTCTCTTCATCGGTTGAACGCGCCAACTCAATTTCAATCGGCTCTTCATCAGACTCACTAAGGAATGTATTCACCCCCACAATCGGAAATGAACCATCGTGCTTCTTATGTTCATAGTACAGGGACTCTTCCTGAATCTTACCACGTTGGTAGCCAGTTTCCATGGCCCCTAGAACACCACCGCGATCGGAGATTTTTTCAAACTCCTGCAGAACCGCTTCTTCAACCAAGTCAGTTAACTCATCAATAATAAAGGCGCCCTGACTGGGGTTTTCATTTTTGGCCAGACCCCACTCCTGATTAATAATCAGCTGAATCGCCAGCGCCCTGCGCACTGATTCTTCGGTGGGTGTGGTAATGGCTTCATCATAAGCATTGGTATGCAGGCTATTACAGTTATCGTAAATCGCGATAAGTGCCTGCAATGTAGTGCGAATATCATTGAAGTTCATTTCCTGAGCGTGCAGTGAGCGGCCGGAGGTCTGAATATGATATTTGAGTTTTTGGCTGCGCGGATTGGCGCCATAACGATCGCGCATAGACACTGCCCAGATCCGACGCGCCACTCGACCCATCACTGTGTACTCTGGATCCATGCCATTAGAAAAGAAGAACGACAGGTTGGGGGCAAAGTCATCAATACTCATATCGCGGGCTAAATAGGCTTCGACAAAGGTAAAACCATTGGACAGGGTAAAGGCCAGCTGCGAGATCGGATTAGCACCGGCTTCGGCAATATGATAACCAGAGATCGACACTGAATAGAAATTGCGAATCTCCTGATCAATAAAATACTGCTGCATATCGCCCATCATGCGCAGACTAAATTCAGTGGAGAAAATACAGGTATTCTGACCCTGATCTTCTTTAAGAATATCCGCCTGCACTGTGCCGCGCACATGCTTTAGAGTATTGCTGCGCAGCGTTTGGTACTCAGCGGCATCGGGCTCGCGCTTATGCTCAAGGACAAACTTATCCTGCTGCTGATCAATCGCCGTGTTTAAAAACATCGCCAAAATAGTGGGTGCTGGACCATTGATTGTCATGGACACAGAGGTAGTTGGATTGCACAGATCAAAGCCATCATAAAGTGCTTTCATGTCATCCAGAGTACAAATAGAGACGCCCGCATTACCGACCTTGCCATAAATATCTGGACGCTCATCTGGATCCCAGCCATACAGGGTTACTGAGTCAAAGGCGGTAGAGAGACGCTTGGCTTCGCTGTGTTCAGAGAGCGCCTTAAAACGACGATTGGTTTTAAAGGCATCGCCTTCACCGGCAAACATACGCGCCGGGTCTTCTCCCTCGCGCTTAAATGGAAACACACCAGCGGTATAGGGAAACTCACCGGGCAGGTTTTCACGCATCAGCCATTTAACCAGTTCACCGTTATCTTCATAGCGCGGTAATGACACCCGTGTGATTTTATTGCCGGACAGGGAAATAGTGTTGAGCTTGGTAACGACCTCTTTACCATTGGGCAGTACATCGACTTTTTCATCACCGGAATAGGCCTTGACCTGATCTGGCCAACCCTCCAATAACTTGCTCGCCCGAGCATCCATCGCCTGTTTGCGCTCAGCAATCAATGTATCTATGGTTGCGGGCGTGTCGGCGCCACTGTCGACAAGCATTTTTTTAGTGGCCGCTAGCTGCTGCTGTTGACGAGCTAAATTCGCCTGCACTGTAACCTGCTGGTGATAGCCGCGCACGCCAGCAGATATCTCAGCGAGATAGCGCTGACGATCGGCCGGCACTACAACGGTTTTTTCTGAGGGTGTTCTGCAGGTTACTTTATCCAGATGCTGTTCAAAGGTGCGCAATCCGCGCGCCTGAAGCAGACCCAGTAATTCTTGATAGGCGGCGGTGACGCCATCGTCATTAAAGCGTGAGGCAATGGTGCCAAATACTGGCATTTCATCCGGCATCTGGGTCCAGGCTTCGCGATTGCGCTGGATCTGTTTACACACATCACGATAGGCGTCATCACTGCCTTTGCGGTCAAACTTATTAATAATCGCCAGCTCGGCATAATCCAACATATCAATTTTTTCTAGCTGGCTCTGGGCGCCAAACTCTGGCGTCATGACATAAATGGGAATATCCACATAGGGAACAATGCCCGCATCGCCCTGACCAATACCTGGGGTCTCTACCACGACCATATCGAAGCCACCCAGTCGCAGCGCGCTAATAATATCTACCAGTGACTCTGGTACTTCGCCTGCCGCTCCTCTGGTACCAATGGAACGCATATAAATATTGCTGTGATAAATAGCGTTCATGCGAATGCGGTCACCCAACAGGGCACCACCGGTTTTTCTGCGCGTGGGGTCAATGGCCAGCACAGCGATTTTTAACTCGTCGGCACTGTCCTGACGAAAGCGCCGAATCAGCTCATCGGTCAACGACGACTTACCTGCACCGCCAGTGCCCGTAATGCCCAGAACTGGCACCTTATTGGCTAGAAACTGCGACTGTTCATGCAGGGATGCTTTTTGTTTTTCGGTTAATTCATTGCGCTCAATCGCAGTGAGCACTCGAGCTAGCTGGCGCTGGCCATCAGCTCCACTCAACTCTTTGGAGACTACTGAGGCGTCGTTGTAATCCCCCAGTGAGCAGCGTGCGATCATATCGTCGATCATGCCGACTAGGCCCAGATCCTGACCATCGTAAGGTGAGTAAATTCGCTCTACACCATAGGCCTCAAGCTCCTTAATTTCTGCTGGGACAATAACACCACCGCCGCCGCCAAAGATTTTAATATGTTCTGCGCCCGCTTCTTTAAGCAGATCAACCGCGTACTTGAAGTACTCCACATGGCCACCCTGATAGGAGCTGATGGCAATACCCTGAGCGTCTTCTTGCAAGGCCGTTTCAACCACCTCGGCTACCGAGCGGTTGTGCGCCAGATGAATCACCTCAACACCTGCGCCCTGCAGTATGCGGCGCATAATATTGATCGCAGCATCATGGCCATCGAAAAGGCTGGCTGCAGTAACAAATCTCAGGGGAATACCTTTTTTCTCGGCTTGACTGGCACCAGCGACACTGGCTTTCTGGTTGGCGGACGTACTCATATCTTCTCCATGCCCAAGGGCAAGTTGAGTGGCATTTATATAGTCTGGTCACCCAGTTTAATTATCTTGCTTGTTGCATGCAAGTATCCTAATAAATAGGGGTCGGGAAATGAGGTCAAAATTAAATTGGCCGTTCATCTCCATAGTTAAAATAGTCCGCTATCGCCAGGCCTGCCGCCACACTAGTAAACGGGTCATGCTCAACCACCTTGCCGGCGAATTGATTATCCAAAATATCTTTCACTGCAGGAATTAACGAAGAACCGCCAGTGCGCAAGACCAGATCTATATCCGAGGCCTGAAGACCGGCTTTATTGAGTATCAAGGTAATCGCCTGCTCCAGTTGAAACAGCAAGTCAGAAATCATCACCTCAAATTCCCAGCGCTCGAGTGTCACCTCTATATCGATCTCCGGAATATCTAAGACGGCCGAGTCCTGCACGGATAACTCGGCCTTAAAGCCCTTAATTGCCTCAAAAACCTGATAGCTGTAGTTTTGCTTAATTAAGTCATAGAGTCGTTTGAACTTGGTCGCCGCCTCATCGGGCTCAACCATGCGCTGCATGACTGGCGCTGTATATTTATTCTGGTTGAGCATGTAGCTAACGGGCCAGTTAATCAGCAGATCTTCAAATTCGCCAAAGGGGAACAATGTATCTACTTCGGCTCCATCGACAACCCGGCTCCATCGCTCACCCTTGCCTAACAGAGGAAAAACCAGCTCGCGAAAAATAGTCTGATCAATTTTATCGCCGCCCAGCGCGATACCATGAGTCGCCTCTACTTTAAAGGAATCCCCCGTACGGCTAAGAATACTGAAATCCAATGTGCCGCCGCCAAAGTCGACGGTTAATACCCGTTGATCCTCATTTTCAGGATGGTTATATAAATAACTAATCGCCGCCGCAGTCGGCTCAGGGCAAAATGACTGCTGGGTAATACCGGCATGACCATAGGCTTCGCTAAGACGCTCAAGGGCAATAGTATTGCGCCCCTGCTCCAGACCTTCAAAATTTACCGGATGACCAATACAGGCATGAGACGTATCTTCTAGTCTGTGCTGTAGTGCCTTGCGAATACCAACCAATATTGGCGTTACCAAAGCAACCAAACGGAAAGCGCGATCAAAAATCATCGTACGCCCACTATCTGAATTACCCAATAAACGCTTGGTACCTCGAAACAGACGTCCGGGCAATCCAGAATCATTAAACGCCTGACCATAGACCTTGCTGGTCTCACCCTCACCGGCTGGGCCATCGGCACTCCCGGCACAGGTTCTGGCTTCCCCTAAAACTTCAACACTCAACTCGACCTTTCTGCCCTGATTGCCCTTGATATAGTCATCGATTGCTTTCTGCCCAGTGGAAGTTACAAAGTCCCTATTCACATAGTTGGCAGACGGCATAATAGCGCTTTGTTCAGCGAGTTTTACTAGCATTACCTGCTCGCCATCAAACATTGCAGCGGCACTATTACTGGTCCCGAAATCGATACCAACACCAAAGGCCGAAGATGACTCGCTCGAAAAAGACTGTTTGGGGGATTGCATAGAAAATTGTCGCTGTGAATAAAAAGAATGGCTAGAAGATAGTAGAATGGTGGCATTTTAGACTAAAATGCTACGCGCCGCTTTACATAGATAATCTCATACGCCCTTAAAGAGACTGCAAATATGAATACCAGCTCCCACTGCATCGTTATAGGTGCAAGCCATGCCGCCGTGCAATTAATCATTAGTCTGCGCCAAAATGGCTGGGAAGGCAGTATCACTGTTATCAGCGATGAAGCTCATCTACCCTATCAACGACCGCCTCTCTCTAAAGCCTACTTGGCCAATACCATTGCAGATGAACAGCTGGCACTGCGAGCACCCGCAGCTTATGAAAAGCTCGACGTCACATTTAAATTGAGCACCACAGTGACCGCGATCGATACCGATAACAAACAGGTTCATCTGGACAGCGGCGAAGCCCTCAACTTTGACAAACTGGCCCTGTGCACCGGTGCACGGGCGCGTCCACTGCCCATTCTCGGCGCTGACTTAAACGCCGTACATTATTTGCGCACTATGGATGATGTGAAAGGCATTCAAGCCTCAGCCGCCTCAGCCAAAAATGCGGTGATTATTGGCGGTGGTTACATTGGTTTAGAGACCGCTGCCTCGCTAAACAAGCTCGGCGTTAAAGTGACCGTACTCGAAACCGAATCACGTCTGCTCAAAAGGGTAGCATCGCCGCAGGTCTCTGCATTCTATCTGCGCCTCCACACAGAAGAAGGTATTGATATACGCCTTAATACTCAGGCCGCTGAGTTGGTGGGTGAGCAGACATTGCATCAAGTGATCTGCGCCGACGGCACTGCCATAGAGGCTGATATGGCGATTATTGGCATTGGTGTTATCGCCAACACTGAACTTGCCAGTGACGCGGGATTAACTGTCGACAATGGGGTTCTGGTTAATGAATTCGCTCAAACCAGCCATTCGGATATAGTCGCCGCTGGGGATTGCACCAATCATCCCAACCCAATTTTAAACCGCAATCTGCGCCTAGAGTCTGTCCCCAATGCAATAGAGCAGGCCAAGGCGGCAGCGGCAAGTCTCTGCGGTATCGAAAAACCCTATGCTGAACTACCCTGGTTCTGGTCAGATCAGTTTGATGTGAAACTGCAAATCGCCGGGATGAATCAAGGTTATACAGAGGCAGTCGTGCGCGGTGATATCGACAATGGCCGCAGCTTTAGCGTATTTTATACAGCCAACAATAAAATACTGGCGGCCGACTGTATCAACCGACCCAAAGACTTTATGCTGGCAAAAAAACTTATTTTGCAAAACGCAGATTGCGATCCGGCCACTCTAGCCGATGAAAATATTGAACTAAAATCACTGCTACAATAAAAAAGGAGCACCCAATGCCAGTAATAAATTACGTCGAATTTAACGGCACAGAACACAGCGTTGAAGTTGCCGAAGGCGTCAGCCTAATGCAGGGCGCAATGGATAATTTGATCGAGGGCATGGTCGCCGAATGCGGCGGTTGTTGCGTGTGCTGCACCTGCCACTGCATGATTGATCCACAATGGGCAGAAGCCGCAGGTACTGCCGCTAAGGAAGAAGCTGAGCTATTAGGGTTCCTGGATGCCAGAGAAGAAACCAGCCGCCTAAGTTGTCAGGTTAAAGTCACGGCAGCTATGGATGGGATGCTGGTAAGGCTCCCCGAATCGCAGTTCTAAGGTCCATTAGAGCGTTTTTTCAAAACGGTGTTCAGCGCGTTTTTTTACGACCTTATCCGCCGCAAATACCTGCCCATTCATGGCAATATAAACTCCAGAGCCAATATTAAAGACGGCATCGGTATTGGCAAATGCTGCTGGCTGCAAGGCATCCGTCAGCACTATGGTTTTATTACCCAGCTCATTAAGCTAACTAGCGGTCTCAACCATGCCGCCGGTACCTTGGGTAATAAGAATATATTGCGCCTCTGAGCCAGCAGCGCGCTGCTGAATCTGGCGACGATGATCATCTGTCATATCCAGATGCATTAACGCCTCTACCTGATAGTCAAAGCCAACATTCATCTGCTTTAAAATAGTGCCGATAACCGGCGGGCCAATTTGGAATTCACTGAGGGCATCAAAATAAACTTTATCAATGGTACCGCCAGTAGTGAAAATCTGTAATTTCTGCATTAATTTATAGTCGCAAAGGCGTCCCGAGTCAGGTTCTCCAAAGATCCATCGGCATGCACAATAATATTATCTTCAATACGAATGCCGCCATAGGGCAAAAATTCATCCACCCGCGACCAGTTAATTAAATAAGCATGCTCACCCGCTTTAAGCTTTTCAAGATAGGCCGGAATAAAATACAACCCCGGCTCCACTGTATGAATCTGATTGGCAACCATTGGTGACCCTGAACGCAGTTTTGGGTATTTCTCTGGGGGCGGCAGAATATCGCCCTGCGCATTAGCCAGCTGGCTTCCCTTATCATGCACATTACAACCCAGATGATGACCTAACCCATGGGGATAAAAAGAAGCTGCAATATCATTGGCCACCGCCTCTTCCGCTGACATATTGAGTACATCAAAATCAATCAGCACCTCAGCAATCTTATGCTGGGATAGCACATGAAGATCCACCGGGCTTTTACCTATGCCGCCTTCGGCACAGAGTTCAAGCTGCTTCTTATTCATCAGCTCAATCATGGCCGCAAAATCACTACCCGAATCATAGGCATAGGTACGGGTAATGTCCGAGGCATAGCCATTGACCTCGACCCCCGCATCAATCAAAAAACTGCGCGGTGTCTGTGGCTGTTTAGATAAGTTGTGGTGATGTAATACTGCGGCGTGCTCATTGACCCCTGCAATAATCCCATAGGGCATTTCACTCTCGCGGCAATCACAGGCGGCCAGATAGGCGGCGGCAATCTGTACCTCAGAGGCACCGGCCATAAACGCCTGTTGGGCTGCACGATGAGCAGGTACAGCGCAACGATTGGCTTCGCGCACGCACGCCTGTTCATAGGCTGTTTTACCCCTACGCTGATAATCAATTCGATTTATAACAGCCTGCGGATTCCAGTCTTCAGCGGCTGCCTCTAGCGTATTGACTTCATTAATAAATACTGTGTTCTTGCCAGCGAGAGTTTTTTTGAGCTCATCGATATCGGCATATTCAATAATATCAAAAGCCTGATCAAAACCTGCAGGCAAACTTTCTGGTGCTGTATGCCAAATATCTTCCACTGTCAGTAAAAATAATCTGGGCTTACTGGCACCTTTGTTGAGTTCCAGATAACAACCTGCTCTCGTCGCTAGGGGTACCCATTCACGAAAGTAAGGGTTGGCCTTAAACGGATAAGCCATATCATCTTGAAACTGCATTTTGGTTGCACCGGATCCAATCAAAATACTTTGATAGCCAGTGGCTTCTAAAATTGCCTGAAAGCGGACGCTTTTTTCAGAGATATGCTGCTTGTAAAGCTCAACTATCATTTTTTATTTCCTTGGGTCCGATTTTTCATGTAACTGTGCAAACTTATTAATAGAGTATATATTTTAGTGTTTGATGGGCTCTACGTAATAATTGTTGGGGCTTCAAACTGGGCAGCGTTAAATCAACGCGAGCGGGCGAACAAAAAAAAGGGAGCCATGCAAGAAGTATTAAGGAAGGTGCTGTCTTTGATTGTTGATAGGCAGAAGACCTATCAACAGAGAGAGCTCCACCTCTGAGGTGGAGCTTCCACCGCAAACAATTAGACCTCTCGAGTAACTCCAGCCTCAGGATCATTAAATACAGTGCGATCAAGAAAATCTTCGCTATTGGCCACCACAGTAGTAACCATGGCGTCGCCAGTTACATTGGTTGCTGTACGGGTCATATCCAATAGACGATCAACACCAATAATAAGGCCAATACCTTCGACCGGAAGGCCTACCTGATTTAGTACCATAACCAGCATTACCAGACCTACGCCGGGTACTGCGGCTGTGCCTATCGAGGCAAGTGTGGCCGTAAGTACAACGGTTAGATAACCATCGAGGCCAAGCCCAATATTGTAGGCCTGTGCGATAAACACGGTAGCCACCCCCTGCATAATCGCAGTGCCATCCATATTAATGGTCGCACCTAGGGGCACTGTAAAAGAGGCTACGCTATTGTTGACGCCCAGACGCTGCTCAACGGTGCGCAGTGTCACCGGCATAGTGGCACCACTAGACGCTGTACTAAACGCCAGCGCCAGCGGTGAGCGCATTTTGTTCAAAAAAGTCCTCACGCTGAGGCCAGTGAAAAACTTAAAAATTAATGTATAGACACCAAGGCTATGCAGTAACAACACAAATAGCACGGTAAAAAAGTATTTAGCAAGATTGAGAATCATGCCAATACCCACATCTGAAAATAGCTTGGCAAGCAGACAGAAAATACCATAGGGCGCCAACTTCATCAGGATCATAACCATTTTCATAATGACTTCATTCATGCCATTAAAAAACTCACTGATACGCGCACCTTTTTCGCCACTTTTGGAAATGGCCAGACCCATCAATAGTGAGAACACAATAACCTGCAGTATGCTGCCGTTGGCCATTGATTGAACTGGGTTACTGGGGAAAATATTAATAATGGTGGTCTTTAGAGGCGGCGCTTCTTTTGCAACAAACTCGGTCGCCATGGCCAGATCGATACCCACACCCGGCTGGGCGATAACAGCCACGATAATAGCCAGCGCAATTGCGATAGCGGTGGTGGTCATATAAAGGGCCACCGTTTTGGTCGCCACCGCACCCATGCGCGAGTTATTACCCAGCGAGGAGACACCACAAATTAGCGAGACAAAGACCAGTGGTACGACAAGAAGCTTTAACGAGCGGACGAATATCTGTCCAACTGTGTCAAACAAACCGTCAACTAGATATATATCCAGCCAACTTTGCATCGCTACCGGCAGCATATTGCTGCTAGAGATATAATTAAGAAGGGCTCCCGCAAGGAGGCCCATTAGCATTGCTACAACGATTCGCTGAGTTAGACTCATAATGTAATTCTATTACCCTATTGCTGGATTGTTATAAGCCCACTCAGCTATTTCTATTTAATTAGAAGCTATAGTTAACTCTTCGGTACCAGGAACCACCTTCGTAGTTAGCCGCGGTACGACGTGGGTATTGCAGTCCCACACTCATACGGTTGGCATTGGGTACGCCAATTTCATCGACATATTCATCGAGGATATTAGAGACTCCAGCAGTGATTCGCAGATTTTCGCTGACATCATAACCCAGTTCTATATCCAAGTGGATAATGCTGTCAATTAGGGCTGATGGATTACTTTCTGCACCTTCTGCACCTATAGTGCCACGCTCATCATAATGTTCGCCATAGAAGTTCAGGCGAGCCATGAGGCGCCAGTCATCATTGATATTAGTCATGGTATTAAGAATCCAACGATTCTCGGGATACTTGTTCTCAATATCTTCAACCCATGAATCGCTAACAGTTGTGACACCATGAGTCACACAGAGCTCCGCGGTTGTCTCAGTAAAGCTAGGCAGGCGCGCAGCGGCTTCAAAAGTCCGTAGAGCGTTCAGTGGCGGTAGTTGTCTCACAACAGCTCTATCATTATCATTTGATTTCCGATGATCCAGTGTTACTGGCGCTTTTAAAGATCATTTGCGGCGACAAAAGGATGATCCAAAGCCTTACTAACTCCGTAATAATGTTAAGGTAGCTAATAGCAGTGTAGGCATGTTGACCAAAAAAGAAGAGATCGTGGACAAACACACAGAGAAAAATAGTCGTGTTGCCGTATTAAACCTAGCGGGAAAGCGCTCAGACAAATGGAGTCTGTTGCTTGTTTCCGTGGGTGAGACCCGCGATCGCCAAGCTTTTGCTCAACTTTTCAAACATTTCGCTCCCTTAGTTAAAAGCTTTGCCCAAGCCAGCCGTCACGAAGGATGGTTTCCTGGGCTCAGTGAGGATCTAGTGCAGGAAGTAATGATAAAGGTATGGCAGAAAGCAGCTGGCTACAATCCAGAAAAAGCCTCTGCGACGACCTGGATCTATACGGTGGCACGTAACTGTCGTATCGATATGTTGCGTCGCAAGAGTAATACCCAGCACCTGCCGTTGGAAAACGAAGATTTTTGGCATGAGCCCGACGAAGAAACACCGGTTTCTCTGCTGCGTCAAAAGCGCAGTGAAGACAAGGTTCAAGCATCTCTGGCCCAACTACCCAAAGAACAAGATGAAATCCTGCGCAAGGTCTACCTTGAAGGAAAATCACATGCAGAGGCCTCCCATGAACTTGGATTGCCTCTGGGTACCGTTAAATCACGAGTGCGTTTGGCACTTCAGAAAATGCAGATTCTGGTAGCACCAGAGTTGCAGGATGAACTTATCCATGACCACTAAATTAAATTACCACCCAGACCATGCCATGCTGGTGGAATTCGCAGCAGGCACTCTGGATACCGCGGCCTCAATATGTGTTTCCGCTCACCTGCACTTCTGCGAACAGTGCCGCGCAGAGCTATTAAGTCTTAATGAAGTTGGTGCTCAGTTGATGGCCGAAGCCACACCCGAGCCTGTTGACGACAGTGTTTTAGACTCTGTTATGGCAGCAATTGATGGCTTTAAGCCCTTTAAAGCGCTTAAAGCTGAGCAGCCCATTAGTTCCAGTTTTCCCTTTTCAGTGAGCAAACTGATTTCCGATTCTGCAGCGACGCTGACTTGGAAACGCCTCACGGCATCAGTCGACATAGCACGCTTTAAGACCGGTCAGAGAGCCTATGAAGTCGCTCTGCATAAAATATGTGCTGGCGGTAAAACCCCCAAGCATGACCACAACGGTTTGGAGTTCACCGTTGTATTAAAAGGCAGCTTCTCTGATGAGCGTGCGGTTTACCGCGAAGGGGATTTCTTGCTGCGTCAGCCTGGTGATGTGCACCAGCCAATGGGCGCTCAAAATGGGGAATGTATCTGTTTATCGGCCCTCGCTGCACCCATTAAGTTATCTAATCCACTGGGGTTCCTAATGAAGCCCTGGTTGCGGATCAACCCTATGTAGCCCCAGGCTGCAGGGCATCGAAATCACCCTTAAGTAAGTTAGAAGTACCTTTAAAACCGCACGCAAGTGTGGTTTTTTTTGCCTCCCATAAAAGAGCAGCACCCTAGATGCCAGCCATAAGTCGCCCTGAGGTACGAGGGATCTCTTGCTGTAGCGCCGGCGATGCCCTGAAGTCACTAGCGATCGGCTCCATAGTTTTATAATTTTCAGCGCTCAGGCAGGTATTCGCTTTATCTGAAAATCATAAGCGTAGTCTGATTGATCACCATTGTCTTCGGGGCGTTGCTTTGATTTATGTAGCGAAATTTAATGTTGAGGGTTCTGCCGTCCTAAATATTAACCGAGAGTCATCCCAAAAGAAGTGAAGGATCTACAGCAACTTGGCCTATAACAAACAAAAGGCCTGCTTAGAGCCGGACATTGACCCCACGCTCAGCCATATACTGCTTGGCCTCAGGCACCGTATGCTCACCAAAGTGAAAAATACTGGCCGCCAATACCGCATCGGCCTTGCCTTCTACAATGCCATCGACCAGATGCTGTAGATTGCCTACACCACCGGACGCGATAACAGGAACATGGACCGCATCACTGATACGTGATGTTAGGTCTAGGTCAAACCCATTCTTGGTACCATCGCGATCCATACTGGTCAGTAAAATCTCACCTGCTCCATAGGCTGTCATTTGCTCAGCCCATTCAATAGCATTGATGCCGGTGAGCTTGCGGCCACCATGGGTAAATATTTCCCAGACCGGATTATCGCCCTGCTCCACCTGTTTGGCATCTATGGCCACTACAATACATTGGGAGCCAAAGCGCTGCGCCGCTTCACGAACAAATTCGGGATTATGGATAGCCGCGGAATTGATCGCGACCTTATCGGCACCAGCATTTAATAGGTTGCGAATATCCTGCAACTCACGCACACCGCCACCAACAGTTAAAGGAATAAATACTTCCCCTGCCATGCGCTCAACTGTGTGTAAGGTTGTATCACGGGCTTCGTGGCTGGCGGTAATATCAAGAAAGGTAATTTCATCGGCGCCCTGCTCGTTGTAGCGGCGGGCAACTTCCACGGGGTCTCCAGCATCGCGAATATCAACAAATTGTACGCCCTTAACCACGCGACCCTTGTCGACATCGAGGCAGGGTATAATTCGCTTAGCCAGACTCACTTCAGTTCCTTAAACATATGGCCTAATTTACCGGCCTTGGTGGAAAGATACTGCACATTGTGCGGATTGGCATCTGCCTGAATAGGCTCGCGTTCAACCACATCGATACCCAACTCTTTTAATGCTTTAATTTTACGTGGGTTATTGGTCATCAACCTAACCTGCTCGGCCCCCAGATGTTCCAGCATAGGTGCGCAGATCGAATAGTCGCGCATATCTGCACCAAACCCCAGCCGCTCATTCGCCTCTACGGTATCAGCACCCTGATCTTGCAGATTGTAGGCGCGAATTTTATTCACTAGGCCAATGCCACGCCCTTCCTGACGCAGATATAGAATCGCTCCCCGACCTAACTCTGAGATACGCTTCATTGATTCTTGCAGCTGCTCGCCACAGTCGCAGCGCATACTACCCAGGGCATCGCCAGTCAGGCATTCGGAGTGAATTCTAATCAGCAGCGGTTCATCAGCCCCACAGTCACCCATAGTGATAGCAATATGTTCCTTGCCTTTAAAGGGATCCTCAAAGCCGTGAATATCAAAGGTACCCCAGCGAGTGGGTAACTTTGAGGATTCAATAAAACGCAGCACCAGACTGACTCCAAAGATAGAAAAATAGGCCAGCATTGTAGCCTCTCAGTCTGTCTTATGCAGGTTTTTTAGTGCAATAAAGTGTCCTGCAACACTGGCTCGGTAAACCTTTTGGAGTCGCGCAGATCATAGATCACTCGGTACAAACAGGGCACAATAATCAAGGTAATAGTCGTCGCAAATAAAATACCAAAACTTAGAGATAGTGCCATTGGAATGACAAACTGGGCCTGCACACTGGTTTCAAATAGCATGGGCAGCAAGCCTACAAACGTTGTTAGAGTCGTCAACAAAATCGCTCTAAAGCGCTTTTTACCCGCGATCAAAAGAGCCTCATTAATCGAGGTATTTTCTGCTCGCGCCCGATTGGCAAATTCCACCAAAATCAGGCTGTCATTGACCACCACACCAGACAGCGCAATAAGGCCAAACACCGAGAGCATATTCATCGACACATCAAAAATAATATGCCCGATAATCGCGCCAATAAAGCCAAATGGAATCACCGACATAATCACTAACGGCTGCACATAGGAGCGCAAAGGTACCGCTAATAGGCCATAAATAATAAATAATGATGCGGCAAAGCTTATAAACATGCGCTGAATAAGAACACCCTGCTCTTCACTGGCGCCACCCAACCCAAATTGAACGGTCGGATATTTAGCCAAGAGCTGGGGAATAAACGTCTTTTCTATATCGGCAATCACAGTGCCCGTTTGAACCTTCTCTGGATCATTGTTAGCGGTGATAGCCACGGTGCGTTTGCGATCGACACGCTTAATTGCGGTAAGGCCAAGACCCAGGCGAATATCTGCCACTTCACCTATAGCAATCGCTTGACCACTGGCGGTGCGAATATGCATATTTTCTAGGGTGGCGATGGAGCGACGCTCCTCAAGTGGATATCGCACCATAACTTTTAACGTTTCTGTATCACGCTGAATTCGCTGAACCTCTTCACCATAAAATGCCTGACGAACCTGACGCGCCACATCAGCAAGGCTGACGCCCATTTGACTTGCATAGGGCTTAAGACTGACCAATACCTCTCGGCCACCAGAACCCTGACTGTTGTAAACGTCAAATACACCGTTGTATTCTGCCAATTTCTCCTGCAGCTCAGCGCCCGCTCTGGTGAGCTCGTCAGGATCTGCTCCAGAGAGAGTCAATTCGATATTGGCGTCACCGGAGGGTCCCTCTGAGGAATAATACTTTTGCTTGCGGACATTGGGCAGTGGGCCGACCTGTTTACGCCACAGCTTTTCAATATCTATCGCATTAAGGGTGCGATATTCTGCCGGCGTCAGCATTATGCGGAAAATAACCTCGACATCATTTTGGGTATTAAACTGCACATGCTCTACCAAACCTGCACTGTCCGGATACTGTTGCCTATGATCGGCATCAATTTTATAGATGGCTGACTCGACTTCGAGAATCGTCTCATCAAGGCTCTCTTGCGAGGTGCCATCTTGCATAATAATTTGTGCCTTAAGGTCATTGCCCGGAACAGTGGGAAAAAATTCAAAGCGAGCAATACCACTAGTCAACGTGGCAAAAGACAGAATTAATAAACCAAGGAACACCGCCAATGTCGAATAGCGATTTTGGATCATACGTTTTAAATTGGGCTGGAAAAAAACGTCAATAAAATAATTTAAGCCAGTGTTTACCGACTTTTGCCAGCGCCTAATAAGACCAGGGTTTACAGACTCTGGACCGCCAAATTGAAGACCCACCAGGTGAGCAGGCAGAATTAACTTGGATTCGATCAGTGAAAAAATCAGGCACAGAATCACCACGGCACTTATGGATTCAAGAAAACCCGCAAAGCTACCGCCAACAAGCAGTATCGGCGCAAACGCCGCCATCGTGGTTATTACACCTATAGTCGAGGGTGTTGCTACTTTTTGCGCACCTGCAACCACAGTCTCCACCGAGGCAATATACAGCGCCTCTGGACTAAGACCGCCGGCCAGTTTTTTCTTGTAGTCGCCCTCAACTTCATCGAAGACACTCTCGCCAATAACAATGGCGTCATCCACCACAATACCCAGCACCATAATAAAAGCAAATAGACTGAGTACATTAACTGTTACCGGATAGGGGTTGACCGGCATCAACCAGAAGGCGCCCAAAAAGCTCACCGGAATACCTAACAGTACCCAGAAGGCCACGCGTAAATTAAGAAACAGGCCCAGTATAATGGCAACCAAAATAGCACCCATGGCAAGGTTTTCGATCATCATATCGAGACGGCCGCGCAGATGAAAAGACTCATCAGCAAAATAATTGATCTTTAAACCGTCGGGTAAGGTCGCCTGTTTTTGATCAATATACTGCTTTACAGCATCGCTGATGGTGAGAAGGTTTTGATCCTCTAGGGAAAAAATACCAAGGTTAAACGCTTCTTCTCGATCAAACCGAACAATATTATTAGTCTCAACAAAACCGTCTTTGATCTCAGCCACATCGCTAAGCAATAGTTGCGTACCATCGGCCTGACTGCGCAATACTATATTGGCAAACTCATCACCCACATAGGCTTTACCCTGGGTGCGCACTAAGACATTGCCTGCTTCGGCTCGAATAATACCCGCTGGCAAATCCAGCGATGAGGCGCGCAATACCTGAGCCACTTCGCCCAATGTTAAATTGAGCTCTCTAAGGCGATCCTCTTTTACCTCAACGGCTATTTCATAGTCATCGACACCCCACAGAACAACCTTCTTAACCGCGGGTAACGCTATTAATTCGTCGTAGACCTGCTGGCCCAAAATCTTGCGCTGGCGATCACCCATAGGGCCATCGACAGAAACACCCATTACCCAGCCCAAGTTATCAAATTTTTTCACCGTGGGTTTTTCTAGGTCTTCGGGAAAATTAACAATACCATCAATGCGATTCTCAACCTGTACCATCACTTCATTGATATCTTCATTGACCTCAACTTCCAAAGTGATTGAAGCGGAGTCGCGCTGCGCGTTAGAGAAGATTTCCTTGATTCCCTTGAGCCCTTCAAGCGCAGATTCCATCGGTAAAATAACGCCCTTTTCAACTTCCACCGGCGCAGCACCAGGATAGGGAGCAGTAATCTGTATCATCGGCACTTCTGAGCGGGGGAACATATCCTTGCTAATATCATAAACAGAGATGCCTCCGGCAACGACAATAAACAGCATAATCAAATTGGCTGCCACGGGGTTTTTTGCAAACCAGGCAATAAGACCTGTGGTTTTATTGTCCATTATTGGCTTCCCCGTTAGTGATTTTTTTATGCGGGTTAACTTTCATGCCATCAATGGGTATGCCCAGTGCACTGACAATTAACTCGTCTCCCTCTTTGACGCCAGCGCTGACAAAGTAAAATTCGTCATTGCCAAAGCTACTTTCAACTGGGGTTAAGCGCAAGCGTGACTGGGCGTCAACTAGGGCGACTTTATTACCTTCCAACATGGCATGGCGAGGCACTTTAAAGACATTATTTAATTTTTTCCCAGCTAGAGCCGCACGCACAAATGTGCCCACTAAAAGGGGGGTCGATGATAGGTTGGATCCAACACCGTAGGGATCTTCGACCTGCACAACCACATATTGTGAGCGATTGAGCTCATTGACCACACCTTCAGAACGCACCAACGCGCCAGACCACTGCACCTGAGCACCCCCTACCGTAGCGCTTAACATAACGGTTGGCGCGGTTGCGGCAGAGAAAAAACCAATACCCGCCATCATGGATAAATCTTTATCCGTCAGCGGCAGTCTTACTTCTACAAAATCGATAGCAAAGGTCTTACCCAATGGTGTACCCACAGTAACGTACTGCCCAACATCGACCGACTTGGCCGATACGATGCCTGCATAGGGTGCTCTAATGGTGGTGCGGCGAAGTTTTTGTTGCGCCTGTTTGACCTCGGCTTCAGCCTGCAACACATTGGCGCGGGCTTCAGCAAGATAGGGTTCGCGCAACGCTAAAATAGGTGCTTCAGTGGCAGGTCGCCCAGTCATTGCCCATTCTTTTTTTGCTTGAGTAGCGCGTGCCTGCTCAAAGGTCAGTTGCGCATTGCGACTAATTAATCTGGCTTCAGCGCGCTGCAATGCCACCTCGTAATCGGTGGGGTCGAGGCTAAGCAATGTGTCGCCCTGCTCAAATCTACCACCCACAATAAACTGGGGAGAGACTTCCAGCACAGCACCAGACACTTCTGATATAAGCGAGGTGCGAGTGCGCGGCAATACCGAACCCTGAGACTCGACCGCCAGCCTGACTTGCGTGGCCTGAATTTTCTGTGTTTTTACCGCGATCGCATTTTCTGGCGTACTAATTTTGACCGGAGCAGGTCGCAAGGCCGTCATAGCAGCGGCAACAAAAACAAATAGCGCTACAATAGCGACTGGTTTCAACTTCTCTTTCAACTGAGGTCCTCCGGATTCCTGAGCCTCTATTTTAACTTTTTTTTGAGAGGCAGGATTGTTAACCTATTTTTACACCAAATGCTGACTTTGCAGCAATACAATACAGCCAGCTGCAGCCAGCCCAGCTACTACATCGTCGATCATAATACCTAGTCCGCCGCCAACGTTTTTATCCAACCAACTAATAGGCCAAGGTTTAAAAATATCAAACAGCCGAAAAAGAATAAACCCTAATAAGAGCGATACGTAACTAACGGGTAAAAAGGCCATAGTGATCCAAAACCCCACGAATTCATCCCAGACAATACCGCCATGGTCATGAACGCCCAGCTTATCGGCGGCTGAACCACAGATAAAAATACCGATAACCGCGCAAATTGCTACCACCAGTACATAGGTTTGCGGTGGTAACTGCACCAGCAGATACCAGAGTGGGATCGCCGCAACGGTGCCCATGGTACCTGGCGCCTTAGGTGACAGCCCACTGCCAAAACCAAAGGCCAATAATAAGACTGGCGAGCGAACTAGCTGTGAAAAACTTGGATTAGTGGCCAAAGTGATCGAACCCTCTATTAAATTCTACGCCGACATTATCAACTAATACCAGACACGTTGCCTCTCTCGCTGGGTGTATCTGACCGATCATAGTCGCATCCAATTCACCCTGTAGGATCAGACGATCAATCTTGTCACGATTAGACTCTGCTACAGTAAAACACAACTGGTAGTCGTCACCACCTGTCAGTGCCCAGTTTAATGCTTGTTGCGGAAATCTCTGGGTCACCTCCGAGTGTATCGGCAGCTGCTTGGATACTAGGTTCGCACTAACACCACTGGCTCTACAAATATGCCCAAGGTCAGCAACTAAGCCATCAGATATATCGATACAGGCACTGGCAAAACCCTGCAGCTTTTGGCCCGCTTGCACCTGAGGCTGTGGCCGATAAAATCTTGCGTGCAAACGTTCAATAGCTCTATCTGGAACATCACTCTCTATGGCGCCTTCCTCGAGGACATTAAGCCCCGCCGCTCCATCACCCAAGGTGCCAGTGATATAGATGCTATCGCCGGGGCTAGCACCGCTGCGCTGCAGTGCACCGCCAATAGGCACCTCACCGAGCAAGGTCAATGAAATAGTTAATGGACCAGAGGTGGTATCGCCACCAATCAATGCTACACCAAACTCTTTTGCGACCTCAGCGAGCCCTCGACTAAAGCCCGATAGCCACTGCACATCTGTTTTTTCAAGGGTCAGTGCCAGCGTAAACCAACGCGGCTTTGCGCCCATGGCGGCCATGTCACTGAGGTTTACGCAAAGTGCACGAGTCGCAATGTGTTCGGCACTGGCATCTGCAGGAAAATGTACCGACTCTACCAAGGTATCCGTGGCAACAACGAGCTGAGTATTAGTGCTAGGATTTACCAGCGCCCCATCATCACCAATACCTAACGCCACCCCCTGCTGACCCGTAAGATCTTTAAAGTAGGTCGCAATAAGCTCAAATTCGCTAGGTTGAGATGATGTGAATTCCGACAGAGCTACATCCTCTTGGCAAGTTTTAGTCGACTAGGCGCGTCTGTTGGCGGCTACTTCGACAGCACGCTTTTCAATGGCTACCTTATCCAGAACACCGTTAATAAACTTGTAGGCATCAGTGGGACCATAGGTCTTAGCTAGGTTCACACCTTCATTGATAACGACTTTGTAGGGCACATCTATGCTGTAGAGCATCTCATAAGATGATAGGCGCAGTACAGCGCGCGACACAGGGTCGAGCTGTTTATTCTCACGGTCCAGATGGGGCTCATAAGCAGCATCTATGGCAGTAAGGTTTTTAGGCACACCGAATAAAATAGTATGGAACAGCGCGCTATCGACCTTACTCATATCATTGTCGGTATGAAACTCAGCTTCAATAGTTACTAGGTCGGTACCACCCACATCCCAAGAGTACAGAGCCTGCACCAACATTCTGCGTGCTTTTTGTTTTTCTTTCGGTTTAGACATTTAGTTGGCGCCCTGCATCTGCTTAAACACGGCGAGCATTTCCAAAATAGTCAGGGCGGCTTCTTCGCCTTTGTTCTCTTCATTATCACCGGAGCGATCTAGCGACTGCTGTAAGTTGTCGGTGGTTAGCAAACCAAAGGCAACCGGCAAGTTTTCCTTTAAACCGACTTCGCCAATACCGCGAGTCGTTTCCGAACAGACATAGTCAAAATGCGGGGTATCGCCACGAATAACACAACCGAGAGTAATAACTGCATCAAACCGGCCGGTACGGGCAGCGCGCTGCGCTGCTATCGGCAGCTCAAAAGCACCGGGGACGCGATATTCTTCCACTGCATCACCACTGATATTATGGCGGGCTAGGGCGCGCACGGCACCGGCTAACAAACCATCGGTAATTTCGGCGTTCCAGCGCGCAGCGATAACCGCAATACGCACATCACCCAGGTCAAAATTACCTTCTTCAGGCCTAAATTCACTCATTATTAATTCCCGTTTCTAGCTATTCGCAATCGACGTATTCTACAACTTCAAGATCGAAGCCAGAGATGCCGGTAAATTTAAAGGGCGCGCTCATAAGGCGCATTTTGTGCACACCCAGATCCATCAGAATCTGTGAGCCGGTACCAACCTGCTGATAAACCACATCACCTGCAGCCTGAGTTTTGCTGCTATTGGGGTTGAGAATACGCTCAATACTGTGATCAATATCTTCTGCACTCTCGGGGTAATACAACAATACCAGAGCGCCACGACCCTCTTTGGCGATGGCGTCCATTGCTTTATGGAATGACCAGGTGTTGTAGCCTTTATCAGATTCTAGGGCCAGCAAGTCTCGGGCAGAGCGATTGATATGCACGCGCACCAGAGCAGCTTCTTCGCCAGTTACATCGCCCATTACCAGAGCAAAATGCTTTTCATTGCGCGCATTATCTAAATAGGTCTTCAGTGTAAATTCACCGAACTGGGTCTGCACCTGACGCTCGCTGATACATTGCGTGGTTTTCTCAGTGACCAGACGGTAGTGAATCAAATCGGCAATGGTGCCTATTTTTAGATCATGCTTTTCAGCAAAAATTTCTAAATCGTCGCGGCGCGCCATGGTGCCATCTTCATTCATAATTTCGACGATCACAGCGGCAGGTTCAAAACCGGCGATACGGGCAAGATCACATCCGGCTTCAGTGTGGCCTGCGCGACTAAGCACACCACCTGGCTGAGCTTTCAATGGAAAAATATGCCCAGGCTGGACAATATCTTCTGGGCGAGCATTGCCGGCAACCGCTGCCTGCACTGTGCGCGCGCGGTCGGCGGCAGAGATACCGGTGGTAACGCCCTCGGCAGCTTCAATAGACAGGGTAAACGGCGTGCTGTGGCTCGACTTATTACTGTCACCCTCAACCATCATACCCAGTGCCAGCTGTTTGCAGCGCTGTTCGTTCAATGTCAGACAGATAAGACCTCTGGCATAGGTGGCCATAAAGTTAATATCCTGAGGGCGCACCATAGGCGCAGCCATCACTAGATCACCTTCATTCTCGCGATCTTCGTCGTCCATCAAGATAACCATTTTGCCTTGGCGGATATCTTCGAGTAATTCTTCTACAGTGTTAAGTACCATGCTCTCTTCTCTTCCCATGTATTTCTTATTCTTTATTCTTGCGTTATTGATCAGCTGCCTTATCACCCAGCAGCAACCGCTCTAGATAGCGAGCCACCAGATCTACTTCAAGATTGACCTTGGTTCCAACCTTATAATCGCCCATTACTGTGTGCTGCATTGTATGGGGAACAATATTCAGTTCAAACTCAGCACCCTCGACGATATTAACCGTTAGGCTGGTCCCATCCACAGTGATTGAACCTTTGTGAGCAATGTATTTAGCAATTTCGCGAGGTGCTCGAAGCCGGAAACGCCAAGAGCGCGCATCTTCCTCCAGCGCCACCACTTCGCCAATACCATCAACATGACCAGAAACAATATGACCGCCAAAACGGTCGGTAGCCTGCATGGCTTTTTCCATATTGATGCGACTGCCAGTCTGCCAGTTGCCAATTGTAGTGAGATTTAATGTCTCTACTGAAACATCCGCAACAAAGCCTTCGCCGGTGAGTTCTACCGCGGTTAAACAGGCGCCATTGCAGGCAATGCTGTCACCGAGCTGAACATCGGTCAGATTTAGGTTACCGCTGCGGATCGTAAGACGTACGTCACCACCGCGCTCCTCGAGGCTTGCGATATCGCCAATGGCGCTGATAATTCCTGTGAACATTCTTTAAAGCCCTTCTAAATATTTAATAAATTCTGGTGCAACGGTTGAGGTAACCTAAACCCTTGCGACCAAAAAACACGTGCCCAAACTTGCTGTTAAGAGTTAGGTGCATACTGCTGCGACCTTCGGCAGCAGGAATGCTGCCGCAGAGCTTACAGGGACGTACTTGCAGCGTGTCGCAGAAGTATGCACCTGACTCTTAACCCTCTTACCAAACCAGCTCTCAACACTGATTCTTCACTATGCTCAAGATGAAAGCCTATTGGCGATTTCAATAATCCTTATCCGGATACAGAGTCACCCTAATATCCTCACCAATCATGCGCATATCCTTCACCGACAGTGCCAAGTGCGCATCAATAGTTCTAATCGGCAAATTAAACATCGGCCTTGCGTCATTACCAAACAACTTGGGTGCCCAATAGCACACCAGCTCATCAAGTAAGCCTTCAGCAATAAAAGCCCCAGCCAAACCAGCACCAGCTTCAACCATGACCTGATTGCAACCGCGAGCAGCCAAAGCAACCAACAACGCCTGCAAATCAATATGCTCCGCCATAGCCGGTAAAAAGATCACTTCAGCACCAGCTTCAATAAGCGCCTGTGATTTCTCACGCTGGCTCTCACCCTCAAGAGTCGCAATCAGTGTCGCGCCCGGCTGCTCGAACATGCGTGCAGTGGCCGACATCTGTAACTTACTATCTACAACCACCCGCAGTGGTTGTTGGAGGCTATCTTGCACTCCCAGTTCTTCACTGGTTATACGCACGGTGAGGGACGGATCGTCCATTAATTGAGTGCCTATACCCGTAATAATTGCGCAACTCGCCGCCCGCAATCGCTGCACATCTTGACGTGCAGGTGGTGTGGTAATCCACTGGCTCTGGCCACTGGCCATCGCGGTGCGGCCATCAAGGCTGGCCGCCATTTTAACTAGCACCCAGGGCGTGCCCTCCTCCTGGCGCTTAATAAAACCTTTATTGATATCGCGAGCCTGATCTTCCAATAAGCCGCTGTCGACTTGAATGCCTGCATCCTGCAATTTCTTTATGCCAGATCCAGCAACTTGCGGATTGGGGTCCTCACAGGCAATCACCACCCGAGCGATACCAGCAGTGATCAATGCATCGACACAGGGGCCAGTTCTACCCTGGTGAGAGCATGGCTCTAGGCTGACATAGGCAGTTGCACCGGTGACATCGCCAGCGCTCTGCAAGGCCTCAACCTCCGCGTGATTACCCCCAGCAGGACGGGTAAAGCCCTGACCAACAACCTTACCATCAGCCACAATCACGCAGCCAACGGTTGGATTTGGAGAAGTAGTAAAGCGCCCCTGAGCAGCCAGTTTAAGGGCCTCGGACATCATCTCGCGATCAGTGACTGAGAAGCTCATTAGTCTTCAGCCGGCGTGGATTTAAGTTCAGTTAATCGATTGAGCTCATCTTGGAATTCACTGAGGTCTTGGAAACTGCGATAGACCGAGGCAAAGCGCACATAGGCAACTTCGTCTAACTCGCGCAGCTGACGCATGACCTCCTCACCGACAATACGCGATGACACTTCTCGCTCACCAGTGACCTGAAGAAAATGTTTAATTTGGGACAGGGCAACTTCGATTTTCTCAATGGATACAGGACGCTTTTCCAGCGCGCGCTGCAACCCGGCACGCAATTTATTCTCATCAAATGGTTCGCGGCTACCATCGGTTTTAATCACCCGCGGCATTACCAATTCGGCGAGCTCATAGGTAGTAAAACGCTCGCTGCACTCAACACATTCGCGACGTCGACGAACCTGTCCACCGTCCGCTACCAGACGTGAATCTATGACCTTGGTGTCATCCGCATTACAAAAGGGGCAATACATATATGTGCATCGAAATTTTGGGCGCTCATTCTACCACAAGATAAAGTATTTAAAGCCCCGAAATCTTGACCGATTTATGGATCAGTAACGACCTTTTACGGCCTATCCATTGGCGGTTCAGAGACGTCTGCGCCGGAATGAATATATTTCATACCCGCATCGGTAAATAGGGTGCGATGTTGAGGGCCAGAAGAGGACGCCTGACCCGTCTCATACTCGACATCGCCAGGGTAGGTTGCCGCCGTTTGGCCATTGGTTATTGATAGTTTTGGTGTCACATTATAAATCTCGCGCTGCGCCAAATCGAGACAGGCTGACTCTACTGTTTGATAGTGGCTAAGCAGTGAAAGTGTCAAAAAGGCCGGCGGCATAAGAGCTAGTTCGCCCTCAGCATGGAGAACTAAAGCCTGTTCTGGGCGCAGCCATTGGTATTCATGAATCTCGCCATTATCAATGATGATCTCGGCATTGGGATCGTCCGCACGGGCAACAAAGAACCAGGTAGCGAAACGCTTTTTCTCACTTTCAGGGGTTGTCCAATGACAAAAATGAACCAGCGACTCCTTGACAACAACAACACCGCACTCCTCATGTACTTCTCTGACCGCAGCAGTCTCTAACGCCTGATGCAGGCTGGGCGCCATATCTAACTCAACCTGATCAACCGCGCCACCAGGAAATACCCAGCTACCTGCAGCAAATTTCAGCTTGGGATTGCGGCGCAGCAGCAGCGTTTCGATACCCTGCTCCGTATCGCGCACCAACACAACAGTGGCCGACAAACGAGCCTCTACTGGCAGATTATTCATAGTGACACCCTAGTTAACGAACGACTATCCTAGGTAAAAACGCAGACAAAAAAAAGCCCCGCATAAACAGGGCTTTGAAATTACTGGCTAGGTAGGTCTTATCCGTAGACAGGGAAGCGTCCACAAACTTCAAGAACCTTGGCTTTGGTATCGGCAATAACTTGCTGTGAGTTACCTCCATCCAGACTATCCAATACATCACACATCCAATGGGTAAGCTGCACAGTCTCGTCCAAACCAAAACCACGGGTAGTAATAGCTGGTGTACCCACGCGCAGGCCAGAGGTGACAAATGGCGAACGGGGGTCGTTGGGTACGGCATTTTTGTTTACCGTGATAAACGCCTCACCCAGAGCAGCATCGGCATCTTTACCTGTGTACTCTTTGCCAATCAGGCTTACTAGCATTAGATGATTCTCAGTACCGTTAGAAACAATACTAAACCCGCGCTCCATAAACGTCGCCGCCATCGCCTGAGCATTGGCAACCACTTGTTTTTGATAGACAACAAACTCTTCGCTAGCCGCTTCTTTAAAGGCGACTGCCTTGGCCGCGATTACATGACAGAGAGGGCCGCCCTGGCTGCCAGGGAAAACTGCAGAGTTACACTTTTTGGCAATGTCTTCGTCGTTGGTCAGAATGATGCCACCACGAGGTCCACGCAGAGTCTTATGAGTGGTTGATGTCACCACATGGGCATGAGGAACTGGGCTTGGATAAACGCCTGCAGCAACCAAACCAGAGACGTGAGCCATATCAACCAGCAGGTAGGCACCCACTTTATCGGCAATTTCTCGGAAACGCGCCCAGTCCATAATGCCGGAGTAGGCAGAGAAACCAGCAATAATCATGGCTGGCTTGTGCTCAATAGCCAAGGCTTCGACCTGATCATAGTCAATCAGACCTGTCTCGGCATTTAAACCATATTGAATAGGATTGTAGAGCTTGCCAGAAAAGTTAGGCTTGGCACCGTGGGTCAGGTGACCACCATCCGCCAAGCTCATGCCCAGAACCGTATCACCCCCTTTGATCAATGCCAAAAATACCGCGCTGTTAGCCTGTGAACCACTGTGGGGCTGCACATTGGCATATTCTGAGCCGTATAGGCTCTTCAGTCGATCAATCGCCAACTGCTCGGCCACATCAACATATTCGCAACCGCCGTAGTAACGCTTGCCCGGATAACCTTCAGCATATTTATTGGTCATTTTGCCGCCCTGCGCTTCCATCACCGCTGGGCTGGTGTAGTTCTCTGATGCAATTAATTCAATATGTTGTTCTTGACGTTGATCTTCCTGCTGAATCGACTGCCATAATTCGGCGTCAAACTTTGCAATTGTCTGGTCTTTATCAAACATGATTTAGGGGTTTCCTGAGCGTTAAAACGAATTGAATTTTCAGGCTCGAATTCTACCTCAAACACGCCGAGTCTTACACCCCAAATAGCATAGTTTTATCGCAATTAGGGCCAGCGAGAAGTGCTTATTTTTCGAACAGCGCCATCGCTTCAATATGGCTGGTATGGGGGAACATGTCCATTACCCCGGCAGCCGCAATTTTGTAACCCGCATCGGCCAATACATTCGCATCGCGAATCATGGTCGCTGGATGACAGGATATATAAATAATCTGCTTGGCCTTGGTTTTGGCGACCCAGGGCATAACGCCTGCAGCACCATTGCGTGGCGGATCCAGCAACACTAAATCAACCGGATCTCTACTGCTGTAAGCACTGGCCAGACCCACAGAGCAGCTTAAATCTGCCACCGCAAACTCGGTATTGGTGATATTGTTCATACGCGCATTTTCCTCTGCGCCCTTAACCAGTTCCGGTAGTCCCTCGATGCCAATCACAGTTCCGTAACGCTGCGCCAATGGCAAAGATAAGTTGCCGGTGCCGCAATAGAGATCTATCGCAGTCCCTGTTTCAGTAATAGAGCGGTCCGGGAGCAAGTCGAGCATCTGGGCAATCATCAGGCGATTAATCTCACCATTAACCTGAATAAACTGACCTGGTTCAAAGGTCAGATGAATATGCTCATTGACCGAAAAGGTTAAAGGATCAGTCCCTGAGTCGAGCCGGTTAAACTGCGCCTGCTTACCGGCCTTCCACCACAGCTGCCCAGCGCCAAAACCCATATCTTGAAGGCCTGAAAGAATTGACTCCAACTCCTCATCGGTAGGAAAGCGACTCGCCTCAACCGCAATGGCAAAGCTGTCATCTGCCGATACCAGCTCAACTTCAAATACGCGGATAGCTGCGGGAAACAATTCCAACCACTGTGGCAGCATCGCAATCACATCGGGCAGCGGCCCGCTAAGCACCGGACATTGGGTGATAGGCTCGATGCGCCGACTGCCGGCATTGCGAAACCCTATTAAAAAGCGTCCATCTTTGGCTCTCTGTACCGCCAACCTCGCCCTGCGCCTATAACCCCACTGGGGGGCGCTTAAAGCGGGCAGCACTCGCTGTGGCGTCAAACCGCCACGCTGCAAATTAGATAATAGCTGCTGCTGTTTAAATTCAAGTTGTTGCCGATGATCAAGATGTTGCAAACTACAACCACCACATCGGGAGAAATGCTTACAACTGGGTTCCACCCGGTGCTCAGAGGCAGCGATAATCTCGGTGACGCGACCCTCATCATAGTTACGCTTTTGATTGTTGCGCCGAAACGCCACTTTTTCAGTGGGCAGCGCGCCATCAATAAAACAGGTTTTGCCATTAATACGCCCAATACCTCGACCGTCATAACTGAGGTCGATAATCTCGCAGTTGAGGGTTTGCTTGTCGATCATGGTCTTACCTTGTTTTTTTATTGGGCACTGGTTGGATGGTTATTAAATACAGGTTCCCTGTGTATTGGCCGCGATGGTAGCAGAACAACACAACCAACCCGACATATGAATTACAGCTCTGGTCAATTCTAAGCACAACTAGACAGGTAAATAGAGCGTAGGGTCATCAGCTAAAAGAACCACCCACAAAAGGAGAAATGATATGGGCATAGGAAACACCTCTCAGCAATGGGGCTGGCTAAGTAAAACATTGCATTGGCTAACCGCTATACTCATTTTTATTCAGATACCGCTGGGCTTTTATGCCGAGAGTTTAAAGCTATCGCCTTTAAAAATGGATATTTTTGTCTGGCACAAGTCTCTCGGCATGCTGGTGTTTTTATTGCTGATACTGCGCTTACTGTGGCGGATCAAGGGCACTATTCCCGAAACAGTTGGCGCCAGCCTAATTCAACAGTATCTTGCCCAAGCAGCCCATTGTCTGCTCTACGGCCTGATGGTTTTACTGCCAATCTCTGGCTGGATAACCTCCTCAGCGGCCAATATACCGATTAAATTATTCTGGCTAATTCCACTGCCGGCAGTAGTTGGCCCAGATGATGCACTCAAATCTCTGGCCGCCGAAGTCCATGAGATAAGTGTCTTTGTGCTTTTGGCCGTTCTAATCTTGCATATAGGTGCAGCTCTCCGTCATCATCTGTTACTACGCGACAATACACTTAAGCGAATGTGGTTTTAATGGTGCATCCAACGAGGGATTTACGGGTGAAAATAATTAGATTTTTGGTGGGCTTATTTTTCTTATTGGGTTTCCCTGCAGCCTCGGCAACAGACTGGCAGTCAGACCCAGCCAATAGCCATTTATACTTTGCACCCAGCTACGAAGGCATGCCCATTAACGGTGCGTTTAAACAATTTTCAACGATCTATCAAACTGACTCACAGGGTCAGCCAGACAACTTGAGAGTGAATATTGCGATCGCCAGTGCTGACTTGGGTAACAGTGACCTCAATGAAGCGATTGGCGCAATAGACTGGTTTAATATTTCTGACTTTCCTCAGGCGCAATTTATCAGCGAGGAATTTAGCCACAGCGGCGACGGGGCATTTTTGGCTAAGGGAACTCTTCAGCTTAAAGGATTTAAAAAAACTATTACTGTTCCCTTTCGCTGGCAAGCTCTTTCTGAAGACAGCGCATCAATGACCGGGGAACTAATATTGAGCCGCAATGATTTTTCCATCGGCACCGGTGAGTGGGCAAGCGGCGAACAGATAGGTCTGGCGGTCAAAGTTTGGTTTGACGTGGTTTTTACAGCCAGTAAAACTCACCTATGAAAAACTTAACCACGCTACTAACGAGTCTTATTTTTTTATCTAGCTGTGCGGTTCAGCAAGACTATACAGCCAGTCCAGATCAACCTTCTGACTTTCCTAACAGCCTCTATCTGCAATCAGACGCAGACTTTGATGTGTATAAAGTCGATAGCGATTTATCTAGAATTCTGATCCGCGTTTATCGTGGCGGCCTGCTGGCAAAACTAGGACACGACCATATTGTTGCCAGCCAGAATATGCAGGGATATATCCGTATTCATAAAAAAACTGGAGAATGTCGCGCTGATTTTTATGCGCCACTGAAAAGTCTCGATGTGGACAATGAAATATTTAGAGCGGCAGAAAATCTAGATACTAGCCCGTCGCAAGCAGATATTATCGGCACCAAAAACAATATGCTGAAAAGTCTGGAACAGGCGCAATTTCCGTTTGCCCAACTGCGCAGTAGAGACTGCTCTCCAGCAGTATCCGCAGAGGCAACAGGCGCAGCACTCAGCCTTCATGGCGTAACTCGGGAACTCCAGTTGGAAATCAGCATCGAGTTTGCTGAAGAGCAGCCATTAAGGCTAAAAGGCGGTTTTTCTATTCTGCAGACTGATTTTGATATTGAGCCATTTTCTATTATGAATGGCTTGATAAAAGTAGAGGATAGGCTTGACCTAAGCTATTCCATTAGCGCCACAAAGCTGGCAATTTAGGCGCTGATTACGAGGCAGCGCAGTGTATTGAGGCGGAAGACTTCATCGGTTGGCATGGCCGGTGTTTTCCTAGCCGCCGAGCATTGCAAAGAGTAGTAATTCCTGTCAGCAAAGTGTGCAGGTCAGAGATAAAAATACGGCCATAAACAAGAAAAATTCCTTTACCAAATAGCTCAATTCCTTGTATTTACAATAGCCTGACAGGGTGTTAGTTGAAGGCGCGAACATTTAAATAACGAATGAGACTAATGAATAGCCTTGACCATGTTTGAAGGTTTTTCTGTCTTGGTCTACTTTCACGCGAACTGATTACCAAGCAATCGGCTTGCCCTCCCAATCCAAGTAAGACAGCTGTCCGTCCACATCAGCCTGATCCATGATGCTGACCAATCTATCGGCAACAAAGGCGGTCGAAAATAGATTTTCTTTTTGAACTGACGCCTGAAAGGGCTTGGATAAAGCCGTGTCGGTGGTGCCCGGATGAAATGAAATTAACTTAACGTTTTTGGCGCGCCGCGCGTATTCCACAGCGAGCGTCTTCAGCATCATATTAAGCGCCGATTTTGATGTTCGGTAGGCATACCAGCCGCCCATTCTGTTGTCACCGATACTGCCTACTCTGGCACTGAGCGCAGCGACTACACAGCGCTGTTTGCCTGCCAAAATCTTATGTAAGAATTTGAGCCACAGCGAGGGGATAACCGTATTGGCATGAAAAATTTCATGCAGGGCATCGGCGCTAATATCTTCAAGGCGCTTTTCTGGCCAAATATAATCGTTGTGTAGTACACCATGGCAGATACAAACTCGACTCAAAGTACCAGCATAAGGCGTCAGCTGTAACACAACATCGGCCATTGCCTGCTCGGTGTAGTCGGTTTGAATCCAGACCAATCGATTACTGGATATCCAGTGGCCCGACAAATCTTCAGTCTGAACATTGCGGCTGACCGCAATAATCTTATCGATGGAAGAGTCGGTGAGCAGCCGGGCAACAATTGCTTGACCCAAACCACCACCGGCACCTAATACCAAGGCATTGCGAGGATGTTCCTGAGTCATACTTTATCAGCTCCAATAGCACAGGACTCACAGCGCTCCTGGCCCGTCAGCAAGCGAGAAATACGGTAGCGATTTTTAGCGAAGAACAGATAGCCGATATCGGCGACCTGCTTAATGATCGGCCAGCGCAGTATCGCAACCCACTTCCGCTTGCCCACTAGAGCCCAAGCCTGATAGGTCACATCCAGTCCAAAGATAAGCGCACCATCGGACAACTGGCCGTGCAGTATACGGTCTGCCTCGCGTTGGTCTATATGGGGAAAGCGCGCGCCAAAATCAGCCGCATAAATATCTTCAAAGGCAATCTTGCCTGCGCCATCTAAACTGTTGAGGTGGCGCATCTCTGCAGCACAGAGTGGGCATCCGCCATCATAAAAAATGGTTAAATCTGTCATGTTTACAGTTCCTGAATCATCATAAAAATAACCATCATATGCCATAGAGCAACCACTATAGTGACTCTTTGGCGCATCAGCCAGTAGGCTCTATTGCTCTCGCCAGACTGCCCATCCACTATCCGTTCGGCCCAGAGAACAGTCAAAAAACCCGCTAATAGCAGGGTCACCGCAAAAATCGTAATTACAGGAGCAATATAGATCAGGAGTAAGCTAGCCCAGGCACTTAGTGCCAGCAGATTACTCAATACAATTGCGGCATTGGTCAGTCGGTTCGCTTCGCCAGCTCGGGCAGTAGCCCAGAGAATACCGCATAAAAAACTGAGGATCACGGCGCTATAGGCAATAAACACATAGGGTGCGTAGAGCCCAAAAACCGCTGTGCTCTGTAAACCAGCGCCTGACATAAATCCCTGCAGCATTAACAGCGCCAGCAAGAGAAATGGCAGGGAGCCAAGATCACCCAAAAACGCGGCTAAATTGTAAGGTACTGATGAAGGCGGAGAGGCTTGCTGTGGCATGGTTATTCACTATTTAACGGTCTTAAAGGTACGAACCATATGTCAGTTTGGATGCATAGCTGCCGTTGAAGATGAATCTAAACCAGATATTTTGGCGTAAATGGAAGTAGTCGTGCAAAAGCGCATGAATCCATTATATCGGTGACTATCAATGCCCCATCAAGTCGGCCTGTTTCTGTTTAAAAACGATTTACGTGTTGACGACAACCCAGCGTTAGCTAGGGCCGCTGCTGAGGTCGACCAACTAATCTGCCTGTATTGCCTTGAATCAAGACAGCCCCCATCAAGCTTGCACGCACCCGGTTATTTGTCGCCGCAACGCCAGACCTTTCTATTCCAATCTCTAGCCGACTTGCACCATAGCCTTAGAAATCTTGGTCAGCGGCTTAATTTCAGTACAGAGTCTCCGCTCGATATTATTCCTCAGCTAATCACTCAACATGATATTAGCCAAATTTACTGCAGTGAAAATACCGGAGTCCACGAAAATCAGATCTGGCAGCAGCTGTTCAAACGTTATCCCATGATCAGCTTTACTCGCATCGCCAGCCATACTTTGTTTGAGCAAGCGGATCTTCCCTTCCCACTCGCCGAGCTGCCCGATAGTTTCTCCAAGTTCCGTAAATGGGTTGAGCGGCTCGACATCAAACCCCCTATACCCGCTCTTAAGCAGCTGCCACGCAGCCCAGAGCTTTCGGAACAATGGCCTCAGATCCCAATTATTTCGAGCCAAAGCATGCTGTTTGATGGCGGCGAGCGACAGGGCCTAGCTCACCTAGAGAACTACTTTGAGCGCAATCTGGCCAGCAGCTACAAAGAGACTCGCAATGGCCTTGACGGCATGGACTACTCAACCAAGTTTTCGCCATGGCTGGCCAACGGCAGCCTTTCTGCACGACGTATAGTATGCAGATTACGCAACTATGAGCACGACGTAGAGGCCAACGATTCGACCTACTGGATATACTTTGAGCTTTTGTGGCGCGAATACTATCAATGGTATGCCCACCGTCATGGCAAACGGTTGTTCAATGTTAGCGGTATTAAAACCAGTAAACCGAAAACCAGCTTTTACCCTGAACGATTTCAGAAATGGTGTAACGGTAATACCCCTTACCCCATTGTGAACGCCTGCATGAAACAGCTCAATAGTACGGGTTATATGAGCAATCGCGGACGCCAACTGGTGGCCAGCTGTTTTGTTCATGAATTGGGGCTCGACTGGCGCTACGGAGCGGCCTATTTGGAACAACAGCTCATTGATTACGACACTGCCTCCAACTGGGGTAATTGGCAGTATCTCGCGGGCGTTGGCGCAGACCCTCGTGGTCATCGCCGCTTTGATCTGGCCAAGCAAACTAATATCTATGACCCCAAGCGAGTATTTATTGAACGCTGGGATGGGGATAACCATGATGACTCACTCGACTCTGTCGATGCCGCTGATTGGCCAGTGCACAAGGCGCAGGAGCCCGAGCAATGACTCAGTTTCATACCCTGAGACTTATTTTAGGTGATCAATTAAATCGCCAGCACTCCTGGTATCAGCATCAGGATGATGGGATTTTGTACCTGATCGCAGAATTACATCAGGAAGCTCATTACGTAACCCACCATATCCAGAAGCTGAGTGCTTTTTTTGCTGCCATGGAAGCCTTTGCATCCTCACTGCGCAGCGATCAACATCAGGTTAGCTATCTAACGCTGGATGACAGCGCTCAATACGCGAGCCTACCCCAGCTGCTTGAGGCGCTGTGCCAAGAACATGGGGTGCAGCACTTCGAGTATCAGCAGCCAGACGAATACCGCCTAGCGCAACAGCTCCAGTCACTAAATATCGACGCGCAGGTTGTCTGCTGTGACACTGAACACTTTTTACTCCCTCAGGCTGAAATCTCGAACTATATCAATGCCGGCAAACACAACCGCATGGAGTCGTTTTATCGCAAAATGCGCCTGCGCTTTGATGTGCTAATGGACGGTAAGCAACCTCAGGGGGAGCGCTGGAATTTCGATGGCGAGAACCGGCAGAAACTCAAACCGGCTGATCTTGAGCTGGTCCCTCAGCCCCTCTTATTTGCCAACCCAGTGGATAAAATTCTGCAGCGTATTGAGAAACATCAGATTGCATCATTGGGCTCTATGACCGAGCAGCTGCTCTGGCCAGTGGATGAGCAGCAAAGCCTGCAATTACTGGAATTTTTCTGCCAGCACTGCCTGCCCAATTTTGGACGCTTCCAAGATGCCATGACGGGCAAGGGCGAGAATCGCTGGAGCCTCTACCATTCGAGAATTTCCTTTGCGCTCAACAGTAAAATACTGCACCCGATGCAAGTTATTGAGGCCGCACTACGCCGTTTCGGTGAACCTGACAGTCCGGTAGATTTAGCGCAAATTGAAGGTTTTATTCGTCAAATTCTGGGCTGGCGCGAATATGTCCGTGCCGTTTACTGGGCCAATATGCCCAATTATGCCGAGCGTAATGCGTTGGATGCAGAGCGTGATCTGCCGGATTATTTCTGGACCGGCAAGACCAAAATGGCCTGCATGAAGCAGGCCATTGACCAATCTCTGGATTATGCCTACGCCCATCATATTCAGCGATTAATGGTTACCGGTAACTTTGCCATGCTGACAGGCATTGACCCAGTACAGGTCGATAATTGGTATCTAGGTATTTATATTGATGCGGTTGAATGGGTCGAGATGCCGAATACTCGCGGTATGAGCCAGTTTGCCGACGGCGGACTAATCGCCACAAAACCCTACGCCGCCAGCGGTAGCTATATCAATAAAATGAGTGATTATTGCAAGGATTGCCACTACAGCGTCAAAGAGCGCTTCAACGACCTCGCCTGCCCTTTTAATAGCCTTTACTGGCATTTTATGCAGCGCCATAGCGATAAGTTCTCCAATAACCCACGCACTGCCATGGCTTACCGCAGCTGGGATAAAATGGATCGCGAAGTGAAAGAGGCCCTGCTCGCGCGCGCCGAATATTATCTCGCAAATATTGAGAGCCTGTAGACGGATTTTTAATCGACTAGCGCCAGAAAGGCGCAACTGTCGATGCCCACTGAGGGCAAACTGAAGTTGTTAAACTCCAGGTTACCTTTTATCTTCAGGGCTGGCTGATGTCGATTAATGCATCAACAATTGCACTGTAGCTACTGTAGAACTCCTTCGATGTCCCATCCTCAAAGGTTACTGGTGTAGCCACATCACCTTCAAGCTTGATAAATCCCATAGAATCTAAAAATACCGCCATTGCAATACGAAAGTCGATCGAACCTATCCAGTTGATATATTTCAAAGCACCCCAGTTCTGTTTTGAATCGCCCGTCGAGGAGTACTTGGTAATACGAGTAAAGACCACGTCATTGGCACGATCAATAAAAATATATTGACCAAATTTACCAGATGCATTAAAGATAACTGCCCTGTCATCATGGCGAGAAATCCACCAATGCAATGAATAACCCCGGTCCTGCGCAATGGTTGAACTATTGAGGCTATCCCAAACTTTGCTAAAGGTTTCGTCGACAAATTGCTTGGAAATAATTTGCTCGCCATTCCAGTTTCCGCTGCGGGAAAATAACAATCCAAAACGTGAATACTGTCGTGCAGTGGTATCCACACAACAATAGGTTAACGGCGTACCAGCTGCATCTTGCCAGAGGGTTACATCATGAAGTCCGATTTTATTAAAGATACGTTCTCGCAGTAAGGTATCTGCAGCGGTACCTGTGACCTGCAACAAAATATCTGCCAGCAACATTGAGTTGACATTATTGTATTCGAATACCAGGCCAGCCTCTTTCTCCACACCCACGTTACGTGCGTAATCTAGATGGTCGGAGGAAAAAAACATATTCTCATGCTCGTGCTCAGGAAACTCCAAGCCGCTGGTCATATCCAACAGGTCTCGCAGGGTAATGTCTCTGCGCTCATCATTGAAATAATCCAAGTATTTTGCAACCGGATCGTCGAGGCTGTCTATCTCGCCACGATCAATGGAGATACCAATCAATGCAGAGTAAAAGCTTTTTGCCATTGACCAAGAAGTGCCAAATGAATCTTTGCTGAACCCCTCGGCATACCGCTCGCCAACCAGTAATCCATTCTTAATTAAAACAACCCCCTGGGTGGCAGAATCTTCAAATGATAAATCAAACAACGTATCGATTTTAGCTTGCTTAACCTGGGCATCAGCGGCCGAAGCCTCTAACCATTCCTGGCCGGGATACACCTCCGAGCCCTGAGCACAAAGGTTTATCGAAAAACCTAGTGCAAAAGCCCCAACAACCAATCCACGCTTTAAAAAATTCTCCATTTCTCCCCTCAAAGACTATTATTTTTATTAAGGTTTAGAGTACAGCGGATACGCCCAGCTGTAAAACAAACCGGTAGTACAGAGGTTCAAATCTCCTTGGTTATTTAAGACAATTAGAACGACGCAAAGTCAATACGATTTTAAATATTACTCTACGCCTTAATCTATCGTGCTTTACCCGCATGCATAGTTGGTAAAAACTATTTGCACCTCAAAGCAAAACAGATTAAGTTACTACCTCCAGCTCTGTCTAAAAAAAGGCACTGGAGCAGCTGTACGAGCAGTGTCGTATGTGAACTTCTAGCGAAACATGCTGGCACTAATAATAAAAAAGTTTTAACAGTAGGGGTTACACATGACAAACAACTTAGCGTCCGGCGATTACGTCGGCATGTCCTTTTGGCTAATTTCCATGGCACTCGTTGCTGCCACAGCTTTCTTCTTCCTTGAGCGCGACCGTGTTGCGGGCAAGTGGAAGACATCTTTGACAGTTTCAGGCCTGGTTACACTGATCGCAGCAGTACATTATTTCTATATGCGTGACGTATGGGTAGCAACTGGGACCTCTCCAACTGAATTCCGCTATATCGACTGGCTGCTAACTGTGCCGCTGTTGATGGTTGAGTTCTACTTGATTATGTCTGCAGTAGGTAAGGTACCAGCACGTGTATTCTGGAACCTGCTAGGTGGTACTACAATAATGCTGATCTTCGGCTACATGGGCGAAACTGGCTCGATGGGTGTGGGCCTCGCGTTCGCTCTGTCAATGGCAGCTTGGCTATATGTAATTTGGTACATTATAAAAGGTGAAGCGAGTCAGGTTAATGCTAGCTTGGCAAATCCTAATGTCCAAAAAGCCTACAAGACTATGACATTCCTGGTAACAGTAGGTTGGGCAATCTATCCTCTGGGTTACTTTATGGGTTACCTTGGCGGTGGAGCAGACGCTGGCACTATGAACCTTATTTACAACCTGGCCGATTTCTGGAACAAGATTGGTTTCGGTATCGTAATCTGGTCAGCTGCAGTAGCCGATTCAGAATAAGCTACTCTGTTTTAAAGATTAGAAAGACTGAAAGGGCCAGCATTGCTGGCTCTTTCTCTCTAAACAAAATAAAAACAATAAAGTAACTACCCAAAAAGTTACGCTTAATAAGGGTACTGTTAATGTCCCCATCAAGAATGAATCAAATACAAGCATTGCGAGTACTGGACTCCCTATACCAGCGCGAAATGCCACAGCAAGATAGCAGTCTGTTTCAGGCGGCCAGCTATCATTTTAAGAATCCAGGAAAGTCTTTTAGAGCGCAGCTCGCGCTATCTAGCGGCATAGCCCTAGGTTTAAACGAGCAAGATAATTTACATTGGGCGGCAGCTTGTGAGCTGCTGCACAACGCCTCACTGATCCATGATGATATCAGTGATGCCAGCACCCACAGACGTGGACAAGAAAGTATTCACGAGTACTTTGGATCGGATATGGCACTCTGCCTCGGCGACTGGATGGTTGCTAAAGCATTTGAGCTAGCCGCTAGAAATAGCCGCCACGGTGGTGTTCTAGCCGCTCTTCTGGCCGAAGCAATGCAAGAGACATGCAGTGGTCAGATCTCTGATATTACCCAGCGCCAATGCGCGGAATTAGAGGAGTGGCAGCGAATTGCCAAAGGTAAAACGGCCCCTCTACTCATTGCTCCCATAAAGGGAGCTGCCCTAGCAGCAGGTCTGGATAACAATCTCGATAGCCTAGAGCGGCTCGTTGGTCTCTGTGGCCTAGCCTATCAGGGGCGCAACGATATTGACGATATTATCCCCTCAAGCCACCGCTCCAGTGATCTGGATGGCCGCAAGCCCAACTTAGTGATTAGTCTATTTGCCCAGCAAGGTGTTGGCCGCGGTGACTTTAGCCTTTGGTATCAGTCCGAAGACAATAATCAGCTAACACACTGGCAGCGCCGGATCGCCTCGAGCGATGTGATCCTGCAAGCGAATCAGTCCGTGGAATACTGGCTGGTGCAGGCAGATCAGCTGGTCAATACATTGCCCATTCAACTTCAGCCAGTGGCCCATGGGTTGGTTGCGTCCGTAAAACAGAAAATAATTATTAAACGCCAAGGGCAGATCGCTTGACATCAAAAACATTTGGAGCTGGCAAGAAATTGGTAGTTATCGGAGCAGGCTTCGCCGGTATAGCAACAGCATTAAGACTCAGAGCAATAGGCTACGACGTCACATTAATGGAGCGTCTCGATAGTTTAGGCGGTCGCGCCCAGGTATTTGAGCGTGGCGGCTATCGCCATGACGCAGGGCCGACAGTTATCACAGCCCCATTCCTGTTTGATGAGCTATTTGAATTATTCGACGAAAAGCTTTCAGACCATCTCGATTTTGTTCCTCTTGATCCCTTCTATCGATTTCATTTTGCCGATGGCAGTCAATTCGATTATCGCGCCAGTATTGAAGACACATTGACCGAGATTCGGCGCTTTAACCCCGATGATGCTGACGGCTATTTGAAGCTGCTAGAGAAGTCTAAAAAAGTCTACGATGTGGGCTTTAAGCAGCTGGTTCACAGGCCTTTTACTCGGGTCTGGGATATGGTTAAGCAGGTTCCAGCGCTACTGATACTCAAGTGTTATAAAACGGTGTCCCAGATGGTCAATAGCCACCTTAAGCACCCATTGATTCGCCAGGCATTTTCCATTCACCCCCTGCTGGTTGGCGGCAATCCCTTTAAGACAACAGCTATCTACACATTGATTCATTACCTTGAGCGTCGCTGGGGTGTGTTTTTCTGCATGGGCGGTACCGGCAAACTGGTCGAAGAGCTGGGTGCACTGATGGCGCGCCAAGGCATCAACATTCAGCTCAATGCCGATGTCGATGAGATTATTGTTGAAAACAAACGTGCCACTGGTGTGCGTCTCAGCAATAACCAGATCATAGATGCTGATCTTGTGGTCTTTGGCGGCGACCCTGAAACCTGCTATCAACACCTGCTACCAAAGAAAAAGCTAAGCCTACCAAGCATTAAGAAACAATACAGCATGGGGCTCTATGTTCTCTACTTTGGTACCAAAAAGCTGTATCCAGATGTTGCCCACCACAGCATTTGGATGGGACCTAGATTTAAACAGCTACTCTCCGAAATTTTTGACGCCAAGCATATGAGTGAAGACTTTTCTCTCTATGTACATCGCCCTACCGCCACCGATAAGAGCTTTGCACCCGAGGGCTGTGAATCATTCTATGTGCTCTGTCCAGTACCCAACCTGCAGGGTAATGTGAAATGGGAGACCGAGGGCGAGGTACTGCGCGACCGTATCGTCACCGCGCTAGAAGAGACTATACTTCCAGATCTGTCCTCAGTGATTGAAGAGGTGTTTTGGATGACCCCAGAAGATTTTGCCAGTGATTATCGCTCCATGCATGGCGCAGGGTTTTCTATCGAACCGAGATTAACTCAATCGGCCTGGTTTCGCTTTCACAACCGCGATAGCGCGATAGATAATCTCTATTTCGTTGGCGCAGGTACCCATCCGGGTGCAGGCTTGCCCGGTGTGGTCAGTTCGGCCAAAGTCGTCGAAGAACTACTCACTGGTGTTGAGGTGGGTTCGGGCGGCTAAACTATGAACAATCACAGGCCAGACTCTCTGCCGTCAGGCGAGCTACAACCACAGCAGATGCTGGCCCGTCACGGCAAATCCTTTTACTGGGCGAGTAAGTTTCTCGGCGCTGAACTAGCCGATCGCGCTGCCCAGCTCTACCTATTTTGTCGCTATGTAGATGATCTGGCCGATGGTGACCTACCCGACCGGCAAGAATCTCTTGAAGATATTCGTGCCCGCCTTGCAGGCAAAGATATTGCTGCTGGACCAGAAATTGAAGCCTTTATTGAATTGGCCAATAACAACAATATCCCTTTAGCCGCCGCTGCCGAACTACTCGACGGTATGCTCAGCGACCAGAATCCCACTGCAGTGGCTGACGAGGCAGAGCTGCTGCGTTACTGTCACGCCGTAGCTGGCACCGTGGGACTGATGATGTGTCGAGTACTCAAGTGCACAGAACCCCGCGCCGACAGCTTTGCGATCGATTTAGGTGTTGCCATGCAACTCACCAACATTTCCCGCGATGTGCTGGAAGATGGGAAAATAGCGCGCCGTTATCTGCCCGCCAGCTGGGCCAACTTTACCCCGGCACAGATTGCCAACGCAGAGTCCGACTGCCAGCAGCCAGTGGCACAAGCCATCGCAAGGCTGTTAGACCTAGCGGAACAATATTACGCCAGTGCACTGCTAGGAATACGCCTATTACCCTTTCGATCAAGACTATCTATTGCCATAGCACTGCGCGTCTATCGCCAGATTGGCTGGGTACTCAGGCGCCGTAAACTAGCCTGGTGGCAGGGGCGGGTGATGGTCAGCGGCGGCGAAAAAGCCCTGCTTAGCCTGCGCAGTCTGGCGGATCTTCGGCCAAAAAAAGTACCGGCTCACCAAACTCAGTTACACCAGCATCTGCAGGGGTTAGCCGGTGTCCAGCCCAAATAAGCCAATCCCATTGGATATCGCCATTATTGGCGGTGGCAGTGCCGGTATGGCCTTGGCCACCAAACTGGATAATCTGTCGGCCACAGTGTTTGAACCTAAAACCGCCGCCGAGCGCGATTGCAGCTGGGCACTTTGGGCACAGCCACAACAGTTAGAGGAATTTAGTCCGGCTATCAGAGGCAGCTGGGATCAATGGCGTTTAATTGATCACAGTGGCGAAATCATCCATCAGAGCAATCAATATCGTTACACCAGCCTCAGCTCGGGGCAATATTTACAACATTGCGAAGCCGGTCTGAAAGACTCGGTTAGTCTGGTCCGCGCGCCCATTGAAAGCATAGTAAGTCAGGGCAGCGGCGGACAATTTAGCGCCGATGGTCAGACCTATAGCGCTAAAACCATTTATGACAGTCGGCCACCCATATTGGACGACAATAGCCTGCGTCAGCACTTTGTGGGTTGGGAAATAAGCACCAAAGAACCGATAGAGCATGCAGATATAGCCACATTGATGGATTTTCGTGTCGACCAGTCCCGTGGCCTGCACTTCATCTATGTACTGCCCTACTCGGATCGACATTTACTCGTAGAATCGACCATGATCTCAACCCAACTTGAAGATAAAGACTGGTATCGCAAGGCTATTAGTCAATGGCTCACAGAACGCAATATTCAGATCCAGTCCAAGTTGCGTGAAGAGTATGGCGTGATCCCAATGGTGCCAGTACAGCCACAGAATGCCGATATAGCCTGTATTGGGGCCGCCGGTGGCGCCGTGCGGCTGTCCTCCGGCTATGGCTTAAGCACTATTCAGGCACAGATGGCTGTCCTAGCAGAGTCTATAGCTGCTGGGGAGTACAGAGTCCCAATGCCTTTTTCCAAACGCCTTGTTTTTATGGACAAGGTATTTAATCGCGCTCTTGATACCCAGTCAGATCATGGTGTAGAGCTATTTATGGCAACCGCCAAAACTCTGAATGCCGATCAATTTGCCCGCTTTATGCTCGGTACTGCAGGCTCGATGGAATGGGCCAAAGTCGTATTGGCAATGCCCAAGTGGCCATTTATCAAATCAGCACTTAAACAATTTTTGAGTCATGACTAGCTGGGATCTAGCCGCCATAGCGGCCGTACTCTTGATAGGCGTGCCCCATGGTGGCCTAGACGGGGCAGTGGCACGTCGTATTGGCTGGCCTAAGGGGCTCGTGGGATATATTGGCTTCCATCTCAGCTATATTGCACTGGCTGCTCTTGTAGTTTGGCTGTGGTGGCAATGGCCCGTTCCGGGGCTGGCCGGTTTTTTACTCATTTCAGCACTGCATTTTGGCAGCAGTGATATCGCTCTCACCCAGTCCGCAACAGCACAAAAAGCCAGCCATCAATGGCTCCCCCTGATTGCTCATGGAGGCTTGGTATCCATCGCCATTCCTAGCTTGCAGCCCATTGCTGTTCAGCCGCTATTTACTATTTTGGTAGGTGATGTAGGCGCCGCAATGCTTATCGAGACTATTGGCATGTTGTTTTTACCCTGGCTACTGAGCTGCTTGATCTATTGTGTCTATGCAACAATTTACCCAGCTTGGCGCACTCCGTTACTCAACTTGGTTGTCTTATTGATACTGGTGTTTTTGCTACCACCACTCACTAGCTTTGCCCTGTACTTTTGCCTCTGGCATAGCCGCAACCACATATTGCGTATATGGTATAGCCTTAAAGACGAAAGGGAACGCAGGCAAAGTTTTATTGAGGCAATCCTCTATAGCGTGATCGCGTGGATAGCCGCACTGGTATTTTTTACGCTATTTCAGGGGTCTTTATCCACAGCACTGATACAATTAACTTTTATCGGTCTTGCCGCATTGACCGTACCCCATATGTTACTCGTCGACCTAGCCGACAAACTAAAACAGCAGAGACTGTTGCCATGACCAATATAAGTAATCGCAAAGATGACCATATCCAACTGGCTCTGCAAAAAAACCATCAGGCTCAGGCTGGCTGTGGGTTGGACCACCTAACCTTTGAACACATTGCGCTGCCGCAGCTCGCGCTGTCTGACATAGACATAAGCAGTGAATTTCTTGGCCAGCCGGTGTCAGGGCCCTTTATTATCGGCGCTATGACCGGCGGCTGTGATAATGGCGAGCGTATTAACCAAAACCTGGCTGAAGCCGCTGAATATTGCCATATACCTATGGCTCTGGGATCCCAGCGTGCGGCACTGGAACAGACGCTTGCACAGAATGTTCGCCGCTGGGCACCCAAAGCAACCATATTAGGAAATCTCGGTGCCACACAGCTACAGCAATCAGGATTAGACCTTGCCAAACGCGCAGTCGATAGCGCGACGGCGGATGCATTGGTCATCCACGTAAATCCGCTACAAGAACTTGTTCAACCAAATGGTGATCGCGACTGGAATAAGGTTTTGGAAGCGATTCAAGGCTGCGTTAGCACCCTTTCTGTACCCGTAATCATCAAAGAAGTCGGTGCTGGTATCGGCCCCAGCACTGCGAAGAGGCTGGCAGATGCCGGTGTTAAGTGGATCGAAATTGCTGGTCGCGGCGGTACCAGCTGGGCTAGCATCGAGCTGGCGAGAAATAGCTCAACTAAAGAACAGCAGATTGCCGAACCTTTTATCGACTGGGGTATGGATACAGCAGATTTAATACCTAGGGTTCACGATGCGTGCCCAGAGGTTAATTTGATTGGCTCTGGTGGCGTGCGCAATGGGTTGGATATCGCTAAATGTATCCGTCTGGGCGCCCAGATGACTGCCTTAGCTCAGCCTTTTTTAGCGCCAGCTTTAGAGTCTTCGCAAGCCGTCATAGAAAAGATAGAGATTATTCAGGAACAACTGCGTTGGGCAATGTTTTTAACCGCCAGTAAAGACCTTAACACATTGCGGTCGGCCACCCTTTTATAACCATCCCTATGAGTTCAGTTTGTACCATTTTTTGCCGTAATTATTGGCTTTAACGAAGATAACAATACTGTTAGGTGACTTGTCACTAGCAAACTAGCTATTGCACTTAGGCCATAAAGCCTATATTTTTAGCATTCCAGTTTAGGCACGCAAAGCTGATCGGCTGGAATAACTATCCTAGGAGTGTAGAACGTCTACCTTTTTAAGGTAGGTTTATATACACATTCAAACTATCATAAAAAAAATAAAGGGTGTATTAATATGAATGCTTTAAATAATCTAAAAGATGTCGTTGGATCCTTAACTGCTCTAGCTATTGCTCTGATCGCTTTCGGCGTAGCTGCAGGTATTGTTTTTGGTGACGTTCCATTCGTAGGTGGTGTGCTAGACAACCTGTTGGGCTTTGTTAGCACTCTGGGTGATAGCGGTCTAGTTGGATTGCTTGTTGCCGGTTGGTTAATGAGCGTTGCCGAATAATTAATATCTTTCGGCTAGCACTGGAAAGGGGGGCCGTGAGGCACCCCTTTTTTCCTTAAGCTATGAACTAGGTATTAATTATGAATATTCCAAATTTATTAGAAAAAACCAAAACAATACTTTGGGAGACGAGCACAATACTCGGATTAGTGCTTGCTGTATCCGTTTTAGTATCCACTTTGTTTGGACCAGATGTACCTTTCTTTGGCGGAGTACTTAACAATGTTCAAGGTGTTATTGAAGCCTTGGGGTCAGAGGGACTCGGTCTAATAATTGCGATAATTATTATATTGAATGTTTGGAATAGAAAGTCAGACGTTTAAATTATTTATAAAAAGGTATCTTATAAGGTGCCTTTTTATAATTTAACTAAATCTGGTTTTAGTCTGCAATAGCAATGTCTCTGCTCTATGTCATATTTAGAATTCACTGTACTAAAAGGATTGCAGCCTCTAACAAGAGAGTGCTTAAAGCCGCAGTGGTGACTTGTTCTACCCCCTTACTTCTTTCATCCTTACCCAATATCGGCTATTAATAATACGCTGTAGACAGTCGGTTTCAGGGCTGTTTAAATCACCCCCTAAACACTCTATCAGGAACTTGGCCGTGTCTAATATTAAATGGCAAATCAACGCAGGCGTAGGCCTTATTACACTCGACCGCCCCAAGGCACTCAATGCCCTGTCACTGGATATGGTGCGTGATCTCCGCGCCCTGTTAACCAACTGGTTAACTAATCCCGATGTAGAGGCTGTGGCTATCCGCGGCTCTAACAAAGAGGGGCTCTTTGGCGCCTTTTGTGCCGGTGGTGATATCCGCTTTTTTCACGAGGCGGCCATTACCAACGATCCTGCCCTAGAAGAGTTTTTTACAGAAGAATACAGCCTCAACCATTTAATCTTCACCTATCCCAAGCCCTATATCGCGTTTATGGACGGCATTGTTATGGGTGGGGGCATGGGCATCAGTCAGGGCGCTATGCTGCGTATAGTGACCGAACGCAGTAAATTAGCCATGCCAGAAACCAATATTGGCCTGTTTCCAGATGTTGGCGGTGGCCATTTTCTCGGTCGCTGTCCCGGTGCCACAGGGGAATATTTAGCCCTCACAGGGCAGTTGCTACTGGGCGCCGAATCACTGGCAGTCGACCTAGCCGACGCAGTGGTTGATAGCGCCGATATGCCAGCCATCTGGGACGCATTAACCAATGATCCCACCACCTCTGTGACAGAGCGTATAGAGGCCTTACATCAGAATACAGAGCCCTCCGATGAGCTTGCTCCACCGCAATGGCTACACCCCAATATTGATAGCATTTTTGCCCTTGAAACCATCAACGATATAGCCGCAGCACTTGAAAATGACGGTTCAGACTGGGCAGCCCAGACATTAGATATACTGCACAAACGCTCACCATTAATGCTGCATGTGGTGCTCAAACAGATACGTACCGGCAGAGACCTCAGTCTGGCCGCTGATCTGCGCATGGAGCGTGATTTAGTCCACCACTGTTTCAATACCGAGCATCTCGGGCGCTCAGGTCACAGCAGTGAAACCGTAGAGGGCATTCGCGCGCTGGCTATCGACAAAGACTACAGTCCAGTATGGAAGCCCCCGCATATTGAAGACGTTACCCCCGATATGGTTGAGCCGTTCTTTGTCAGCCCCTGGACTGCTCAGAACCATCCACTGGCGGCGCTTAAGTAAGCCACAATGCATCTCCATGAAGAGCAAATAACCTGCCCCTATTGCTGGGAAAGTATCACTCTGTTGGTCGATCCCTCGGAATCCCAGACCTATACAGAGGATTGTTTTGTCTGCTGCCGACCCATACTGGTTAACACCGAAGTGGCTGGCGAACATATTTCGGTGCAGGTCACTCAGGAAGATCTAGGCTTTTAACTCTGTCTATTGACCCTTTTATTTAGCATCTGATCAACCCATTACAGGCCTGGTATTATGACCCCTAGTTTAATTCCGCAATGTGTAATGCACTTTAAAATAGGCAGCTAAAAATAATGGCCCTAGGCGCAACCATCTGCAAAGCAGAACTCAATATTGTCGATATGGATCGCCATTATTACCAGCAGCACAGCCTAACACTGGCGCAGCACCCTTCCGAAACCGATCAGCGGCTTATGATCCGGCTACTTGTATTCGCTCTCCATGCCAGCGAGTCACTCAGTTTTACCAAAGGCCTGAGCACAGATGATGAACCCGACTTATGGCAGAAAAGCCTTAGCGATGACATCGAGATTTGGATTGAACTGGGGTTGCCCAGTGAAAAGCGCCTCAAGAAAGCCTGCGGTCGATCTCTGCAGGTGATTGTTTACACCTACGGCTCAGCCGATATGTGGTGGAAACAGATGCAACCCCAACTGGCGCGTTTTAAAAATATCAGCGTCTATCATCTGCAGCCAGAAACTACTGAAATACTGCAAACCATGAAACAGCGCAATCTCGACATACAGGTCAGTATTCAGGATCAGGAAGTGACCTGGCACAGCGAAGATCAATCCCTTAGCTTCATCCCTGAAGTGAAAGTTAAAGCTGAGTAAAAAGACTAAAAATAAGCTTTGTAATTTGGCATTTCGAGAGTAATCTTGCCGAAAATTTATAGAGTCATTTTGCAATGCCCGTTAAAACTATTGTCAGTATCTGGCCGCTCTTTGCTGGCCTCTCACTTATTGGCCTCGCCGTTGGCGTGCAAGGCAGTTTGTTGGGTGTGCGCGCCGAACTTGAGGGCTTTGATGACTATCTAATTGGCTTACTGATGTCCTGCTATTTTGCGGGATTTTTGGCCGGCTCATTGCTCACCCCAAAAATGATTCAGCGCGTTGGGCACATACGTATTTTTGCCGCACTGTCTGCGGTTGCGTCTGTCACTATTCTTGTCCATTCCATCTATGTAAACCCCTGGGCTTGGGCGCTGATGCGACTGCTGACGGGCTTTGCTTTTTCAACCATCTATGTGGTTTCAGAAAGCTGGTTAAATCAAGCCTCTAACAATACCAACCGCGGGCAGATACTTTCTCTTTATACAGCCATTTTGCTGGCTGGTATTTGCGCCGGACAGTTTATGCTCAATGTGGCCAACCCGAGAGAATTCACTTTATTTATTTTGATCTCAGTGATGGTAAGTGTTGCCGCCGTGCCCATCCTGTTATCTGTAATCACCACCCCCGCTATTGAAGAAACCGAGCGCGTTACCATTCGCCACCTCTGGTATCGAACGCCCATGGGAGTAACAGGTATTGTTCTCTCCCAATGGGTGTCGAGCATTCTATTTGGTATGGGTGCGGTGTACGCCACTAAACTGGGTTTCTCAGTTTATCAAGTTGCCAACTTTATGGGCGCAATGATGGCCGGTGGCATGATTCTGCAATACCCCATCGGCAAACTCTCCGACATGATTGACCGTCGCTGGGTAATGGGTTTTGCCTGTTTATTTGCCGTGGCCTTTGCCCTTATGATCAGCCGCGAATCAGAGGCCTCAATCAGGCTATATGGACTAGTCTTTTTGTTTGGCGGCTGTTCATTATCTCTGTACTCATTAGTGGTAGCACTGACCAATGATCACCTGCGCCCCGCGGAAATTGTACCCGCCAGTGGCACCATTGTTTTGATTGCCGGACTTACCTCCATCACCGGGCCCATCACTGCCGTATTCTGGCTGCAAATTTTTGGTCTACAAAGTTTCTTCTTATTATTGGCAGCCTGCCTTTTACTACTGGCGGGCATTAGCATCTGGCGAGTACTCACCATTGAAGCACTGCCAAGCGAATACAAAGTTGAGATTACCTTGCAGGCGGCAACGGCACCTGTGGGTACAGTGCTGCATGCTGAGGAAGAGGTAAACTAATAAGATGATCGCTTCAACCTAATCAAACGTAGGAAACATAATTAATAAAGAAGGTAGTTGAAGTGCGCTTACTAATAACCATTCTTTTTTTAACCTTTCTCGCTGGCTGCGCCGAAAAATTCAACTCGGCGGACTACCTGCAACTCAATAAGAAATACGATGTAGTCATTGAACGCGACCATCTTGGCGTGCCCCATGTGATGGGCGAACGCGATATAGATACCGCCTTTGGTTTTGCCTATGCTCAGGCTGAAGATAACTGGCAGATTATTCACGACAGCGTCAGTTTTTATCGTGGCACCAATGCCGCCGAAAACGGCAGAGAAGCGGCCATTATCGACTTTCTGATTAAATGGCTAGGTATTTGGGATACCATCGAAACTGACTATGACACCCAGCTCTCTGTACCTACTCGCGCCTATATTGAAGCCTTTGCAGATGGCATCAATTACTACGCTGCACTGCATCCCGAACAAACTAATCGTAATATTTTCCCAATCAATGGCAAAGATATTGTGGCCGGATATATGCTGCGTCACCTGCTGTTTTATGGGTTTGATGCGGTACTTACCGAGGTCTATGCCGAGGAGCGCCAGCGCAGTATTAGCCAGGGTCCAAACACAGAGGCTGCGGCTAAAGGCATACAGAGCCATGGCGTAACCTTTAATGATTTACCAATAGGCTCCAATGCCTTTAGCGTATCGCCACATTTTAGTACCGATGGGGCTACCCGCTTGGCCATTAACTCACACCAACCCACCACAGGGCCAGTGGCCTGGTATGAAGCCCATATTCAAAGTAATGAAGGACTCAATATTATGGGTGGGCTATTTCCCAGTAGCGTCACCATAGGTGTGGGTTTTACCGAAAACCTAGGTTGGGGAGCAACGGTTAATAAGCCAGATCTGGTGGATGTATACGTGCTTGATATAGACCCCAATGACCCGATGCGCTACAGGCTCGATGGTGACTGGAAAACACTGGAAGCGCGCGACATTGATGTGGATGTAAAAGTATTTGGGTTTTTTAACTGGACCTCAACGCAAGAGGGACTCAGATCTGTGCATGGGCCAGTGCTGCGCACCGACCATGGCACCTATGCCATTCGCTACGCGGGCATGAACGAACTGCGCCAAGTGGAACAGTGGTTAGCCATGAACAAGGCACAGACCCTTGAAGACTGGCGCAATGCACTGCGCATGCAGGCCTTTGCCAGCTTTAACTTTGTCTACGCCGACCGCGAAGGCAACAGCATGTTTGTGCATAACTCACTAACCCCAAAACGTGTCAGTGGTTATGACTGGACTCAGTATCTGCCAGGCGACGATAGCAACCTAATCTGGGACAGCTATATGGCCTTTGATGATCTGCCTCAGGTGATTAACCCCAAATCAGGCTATTTGCACAGTGCCAATCAGACCCCCTTCCATGTGACTGCACAGGGCGACAATCCAATCAAAACCAACTATCGCATTGAAGATGGCTTCCCTACCCGCATGACTAATAGAGCTGATCGTGGCTTAGAATTATTAGCCGAGCTAGGTCCGATCTCTGAGCAGGAATTCTATGCCATCAAACATGACAAAAGCTTTAGTAAAAACTCTCGATCTATGCGTTTTATCAATAAGCTTATCGCCTTAGATCTAGGTGCTGCGGAACCGCTTTATCAGGATGCACAGCAGGTTATTGCTCAGTGGGATCGCGATACCAATATCGAAAATCGTGGCGCCGCCCTAAGCAGCTGTGTGATTGGCAGCGAGTGGCTAGCCGAGCAGAAAGGCTTACCAGAACCGGATGCGATGTCTGAGCTAATCCGCTGTGTCAATCTATTGATGGCCAAGACAGGCCGCTTAGACCCACTGTGGGGTGATGTTAGCCGCCATGTGCGCGGCGACCTTAACCTGCCTGTGGGCGGAGGCCCAGACACTTTGCGGGCTATTTATGGCTTAGGAATGGAAGACGATGGTTTTCTCACCAATGTGGCGGGCGATGGACTCTACTACCTGCTGTCATGGGATGCCAACGGCGAACAAAAAGTCCGTGGCATTCATCAGTATGGCGCCGCAACTCTAGATGAGACTTCACCCCATTATGCCGATCAGGCCCAAGACTATGTCGATGAAGTGCTTCATGACCCTCTGTTCAATACCGCAAACAGGGCTGATAAAATCAAGCGCCGTTACAGGCCTGGAGAATAGTGCATCACTGGTAGACCATTGACCAATGCATTAGAATGCGGCTTCCGCAGGTTTGACTGCTCTAACTGAAGCCCATTATGTCTATACAGTGGTATCCCGGCCATATGCACAAGGCCAGCAAGGAGATGATCGAGACATTACCTCTGGTCAATGTCGTTGTCGAAGTCCTAGATGCACGCATTCCCTATAGCAGCTCAAACCCCTTTATCGGCGACCTGTGTACCGAAAAGCCCTGCATTAAATTGCTCAATAAATGTGATCTAGCCGAGCCAGAAAATACCAAGCTATGGCAGGACTATTTTGAACTGCAAAGCAATACCAAAACCATGGCGCTGGACTTACAGCACCATGACCCCAGCAAACAGATTATCGATCTCATTAATAAACTGTCTCCACAAAAAGAGGGCCGCAATACGCTAGTCATGGTGACAGGCATTCCTAATGTCGGAAAGTCTTCGTTGATTAACTGTTTGGCCGGCAAACATATCGCCAAGACCGGTAACGAACCCGCAGTAACCAAAGGTCAGCAGCGCATCAACTTACGCAATGGCATTATGCTATTGGATACCCCCGGTATACTCTGGCCCAAAATCGATAACCCCAATGGCACCTATCGTCTCGCCACTACTGGCGCGATTAAAGATACGGCAATGACCTACGAAGATGTCGCCTTTTTTGCTGCCGAATTTTTACTGGCCAATTATTCAGATCGCCTTGAGGAACGCTTTAAATTCGACCAACTACCACGTTCTGAAATTGAGCTGCTAGAAATTATTGGTGCCCAACGTGGCTGTTTACGTGCAGGTGGAAAAGTCGATTTAGAACGCATCTCAACCATTTTTATCAATGAGCTACGCGCAGGCATTTTAGGCCCCGTAAGTTACGAGACCCCCGCCGTGATCGAAGAAGAAATGAAACAGGTGGCCATTCTTATCGCTGAAAAAGCCGAGCGAGAAAAAATACGCTTGGAAAAAGCCGCAGAGAGACGCAGAAAAGCCAAGGCCAATAGAAATTAAAGCTATACCGATTGCCCCGCTGCATACCCAGATGCCCATGCCCACTGGAAGTTATAACCTCCCAAGTGACCAGTAACATCCATCACCTCACCCACAAAAAATAATCCAGGCTGGGTTTTACATTCCATGGTTTTGGATGACAGATGATCAGTATTCACGCCACAGAGTGTTACCTCGGCAGTACGATAACCTTCTGTACCAGACGGCTTAAGCTGCCAATCCGATAAATGGCTGGCAACATCAACTAGCATTGCATCGGGAATTTCTGCCATGGGTTTTTCTGCATAATCTTGCCAATATAAATTTTGTAATTCCAAAACCAAACTTTTTGAAAGCTGTTGTGACAATAGATTGCGCAGTAAAGATTTAGCGCTATTATTTTTGTAACCTAGAAGTAAATCGCAAGCGTCCATATCTGGTAGCAGGTTTACAGCAATGGTTTGCCCAGGCTGCCAATAGTTTGAAAGCTGGAGTGCCGCTGGTCCACTGATACCACGATGAGTAAAGAGTAAATTTTCGCGAAAGCTAGTAGCATTAACAGACATAGCAACATCTACTGCCAAACCAGATAGACGCTCACAAATTTGTTTTAACTTATCACTAAAGGTAAATGGTACTAGTCCAGCAGTGCGTGGCAATAAACTCAGACCAAACTGCTCTGCGATCTCATAACCAAAACCTGTTGCACCCATGGTCGGAATCGACAATCCCCCTGTGGCTATCACCAGAGACTTGGACTCAAAATCACCCTGCGATGTTTTTATGCTGTAGCCAGAATCCAATACTGAAACGGTTTTAATCGCAGACTTAGTGTGAATAACAACCTTTGCTTTGGCGCACTCATCGGTCAGCATCTTTAAAATATCTTTAGCTGATTCATCGCAAAAAAGTTCACCATGTTTGCGTTCATGATAGGCAATCTTATGTTGCTCAACCATCTCGATAAATTGCCACTGGTTATAACCCTTAAGGGCAGACTTACAAAAATGTGGATTGGCAGATAAATAATTTTCTGGCTGTATATCCAAATTAGTAAAGTTGCAACGACCGCCGCCGGACATAAGAATTTTTTTACCCACCTTATTACTGCTATCTAAAACTAATACCGAGAGGCCGCGCTGACCTGCAGTAAATGCGCAGAATAATCCGGCGGCACCGCCGCCGAAAATAATTACATCGTAGATATTATTTTTCATTTAAGACTGTCCATGGGGCTTAAGACTTTGCAAAAGCTGCTCAACTGCCCCACGACCCATAGCCTCTAATTTTTGAATATTGCGCTGTGGAATCTGTTCCGGGTGAGGGACGTTTTCAAGCACTCTTTCCATCATGTCTTCACGCAAAAAATGGATCAGTGGATAAGGTGAACGATTAGTGAAGTGACTTACGGAGTCTGAGGGCTCAGCCTCAAATTGATAGTCTGGATGAAAGCTGGCCAGCTGAATAATTCCGGTAAGGTCCATCTGGTCAATCAGGGCGTCGGCATTTTCTATAAAGCTAAGATATTCCTCAAAATCATTAAGAGCATTTGGTAATACCAATAGGGTCGTAGCTATATCTGACTCGGGTGACTGTTGAATTAGATCTAGTTCGGCCATAAAAGTCTCGGCCACCTGTTGCAGCTGCTCAGAATCACAGATACTAATACGTAGGGTATCGGAGGCTACCACTGGTCTCGCAAACGGGCATAAATCAAGTCCCACCACAAAATGGTCGAGCCAGACACGAACCTGGTGCTCTACCTGTTGGATGGTGGACCTACCGTTGGGAAACATAGAAAACTCATTGCGAAAGTTAGGTACGGTAGAATAACGAGTTAGCTAAGCATCAACAAGCGCTAGCTGTTACTAGGAACGAGCTGAGCCTCTATATAACCTACTCCCTAAATTATTTATGCCCATCGGATAATCAAAAGCGGGCTGACCTGCGTAATAACTTAATGCAGCTAAATTGGCTTGATCAACCAACACCCTCCCGTCTCTCTTCAGGCTTCCCTGAGGCCATGGTTCTGCTCGACTGTGAGACTACCGGGGGCAAAGCGATCTACCACCGCATTATTGAGATCGGTTTAGTGGTGATTGAAAACGGTGAGCTGATTGAGAAATGGCAGACCTTTATTGACCCAAAAATCCCGCTGCCGCCCTTTATCCAACGACTTACCGGTATAAGCCCGGGTATGGTTAATGGTGCCCCTGAGTTTGTCGATATCGCCGAAGAACTACTGAGTAAACTAAAGGGTCGCACATTGGTGGCTCATAATGCGCGTTTTGACTATAGCTTTTTAAAGAATGAATTTGAGCGTGCTGGTATTACCTACAATGCTAAACCACTCTGCTCAGTGAAGTTTAGTCGCAACCTGTATCCGCAGTTTAAACGTCATGGTCTGTCGCAAATCATTGAACGATTTGATCTGCAGATCGAAAACCGCCACAGAGCCCTCGACGATGCGGAGATGATCTACCAGTTTTTCCAAAAATCTTCAGCCCTGTTTCCCGATGATGAAATTGCCGCTACCTGCAAAACCCTGCTAAAACGTCCAAGCCTGCCCACCTTACTGGACGCTAAAGAGGTTGAGCAATTACCGGCCAGTGCCGGCGTCTATTATTTTTATGATCAAAAAGGCACCCTGCTCTATGTGGGCAAAAGCGTACATATCCGCAATCGCGTGATGAGCCACTTTAGCTCTGACCATAAGAACCCCAAAGATTTACAGATGAGCACCAAGATTGCCCATGTAGATTTTGAACAGACGCCCAGCGATTTCGGTGCGCAAATTCGCGAGAGCAATCAAATCAAGGCATTGAGCCCCCTGTACAACCGAAGACTGCGCAAGGTGAAGAAGCTATTTCAGTATCGCAGTACCGAAGATAGCAATGGTTATCTGCGCCTTAATATTGAAACGGTAGAGACAGAGGATACTGACGTTGAGCAGCAGTTTGGATTATTTCGCTCGCCCCGTCAGGCCACCAAGCAGATGGAAAAGCTCGCCGATCAGTATTTTCTATGTCACAAACTACTGGGGCTTGAAGGCGATAGAAACAGCCGGCAACCCTGTTTTCGATCGCAGCTTAAAAAGTGTTTTGGCGCCTGCCATGGGGCGGAGTCTAGCGAAAGCTACAATGAGAGAATGACCGCCGCACTGAAAAATTATCAGATAAAACTTTGGCCCTATCATGGGCCGATTTTGGTAGAGGAGCGAGATCCTCAGAATCCTGATCAGGTGGCCTTTCATATTGTCGATCGCTGGCGCTATATCGCCAAGCTATCAATTGTGGATGATATCTATGATCTAGGTTATCAGCTGGCTGGAGACAGTAGTCGCCCTTCACACGGCGAGAACCCATCGACCGACCCTCGGGATGATGCAGACGATCGCTTCGACTTGGATATCTACTTTATTCTGGTGCGTTTTATGGTGGATCAGGAAAAAATGAAAATGAACAACCTCAAAATCTGGCCCCTAGCCGAACTATCCCATCTAGACTAGGGACCGCGGTCCCCGGACCCTGCAAAATAACGGTTTAAGAAATCATCTTTAATATTAGAACTATCTAATATAGTATTACCTAATATTAACAAACTTGGTTTTTTTACCATGGTTCAAACCATAACAGCATCCGATCTAAAGGCATTACAAAAACATGCTGGTGAGGCCGCCGAACTCCTCAAACAGCTGAGTAATCAACATCGCCTGATGATTATGTGCTCACTTATCGGCAGCGAGCTTTCTGTAGGAGAGTTAAATGAGAGGACTGACCTTAGTCAGTCTGCGCTATCCCAGCATCTCGCCTCATTAAGGAACGCCAGCCTGGTGTCCACCCGGCGCGATGCACAAACCATTTTTTATAGCCTACAGAGTGATAATGTCATTCAAATTATTCAGGTATTAAAATCTATCTATTGCCCAGAACTAGATACCAAAACAGAGAGTTAAACTATGACCACCCAGGTAACCAATATTTCTGCCCGCCAATTTCAGCAACAGTATGAGCAGGCAAAGGAAAAACTTTATATTCTTGATCTGCGTTCCCATGCCGAGGTAGAACATGAATACCTTGAAGGCTGTAGCCATTTTCCAGTGCAAACCCTTGATAGCCCCAAACTGCAGGACTTTCTTGAACAGCAGGGGCACCAATCTGCTAAGCCGGTTTATCTTCTTTGCGCTAACGGCCCCCGGGCAACTCTTGCTGCCGATAAACTAAAAAACAATTTAGATGCCGAGCTTATCATTATCACAGGTGGTATAAACGCGCTCAAAGCACTGGGAGTAAACCTAACCATCGGCGCCAGTCAGGTAATTTCTCTCGAGCGCCAGGTTCGTATCACTGCGGGCTCACTGGTGGTATTAGGGGTGCTACTTGGTCTGCTCGTTAGCCCTTGGTTTTATGGCCTATCTGGTTTTGTTGGTGCCGGGCTGGTCTTCGCGGGGATCACCGATACTTGCGGGATGGGTATGATGTTGGCACGCATGCCATGGAATACCCAAGCCGGAACTCAATAACATGTCTGTGGCCATCGGCTTAGTTATCGGGCTTATTCTCGGACTCACCGGCGCTGGCGGATCCATCTTTGCCGTGCCATTGCTTATGTTACTGCTGGGCCTGCCCATTAATGATGCCATAGGTATTGCTCTGGGGGCCGTTGCGGTCAGCGCATTAATAGGCACATTGAGCAACTGGCGCGCCCAATATATTTTGTGGGTTCCCGCCCTATCACTGGGCCTAGGCGGGGCTCTAGTTGCACCCATTGGCAAGTATTTTGGTACCCAGTTACCGCCAACATTGCTTCTTATCGGCTTCTGCCTACTGGCGTTTATCATTGCCGGCATTATGTGGCGGCAAGCAGCCATCAGCCCCGAACGCACCAATGTCGTGCGCTCGGGCCATATTGCTGAAAATGACCTTATACAGCCCATCTGCCGGTTTAGCCCCGACGATCAATTTGATACCAGCCCAAAATGTATTGCCGCGTTAATTTGCTGCGGCCTAGTGGTCGGGCTATTGAGCGGACTGTTTGGTGTTGGTGGTGGGTTTTTAATCGTGCCGGCGCTGCTGTTTATTACTCAGGTATCTATGCGCCAGGCAGTAGCTACCTCACTACTTATCATCTGCGTCGTGGGTGGCACCGGATTTGCCAGTTTTGTGGCATCCAATGACTCAGTGGATTGGCTGCTACTTGCTCAGGTTTGTAGTGGCGGCCTGCTGGGCATGTTGGGGGGACGCCTAGTCGCCGATAAAATTGCCGGGGCCCAATTACAGCGAGTATTCGCCCTCGGTTTAGTTGCAATTGCAGTGATAACCTTGACCGATAGACTAATCCATGGAGTGACTTAACAATGATTTTTAGACAGCTGTTTGACCCTGAATCATCCACCTACAGCTATCTGCTGGGCGATGAAAAAACCAAAGAGGGAATACTAATAGATGCTGTGCTAAGCAGTACAGAGCAAACCCTGCTGCTTTTAGAGCAGCTAGATCTCAAACTATCCATTGCCATAGACACCCATACCCATGCCGACCATATTACCGGTCTTGGTGCCCTGCGCGATCGTACTGGCTGCACCACTATGATGGGAGCTCAGGCAGTGGCTGACTGCCTGTCGGCAAACTTTAAAGATGGTGATCAAATAGGCGGGGGGAGCATTAAACTTGATGCCATTTACACCCCCGGGCATACAGATGACTCCTACTGTTTTTATCTACCCTCCAACAGCGGCGGCATGCTATTTAGTGGCGATACTTTATTAATCCACGGTACAGGGCGTACCGATTTTCAAAATGGCAATGCCAAACAGCAGTATCACAGCCTGTTTAACCGACTTTTACACTTGCCTAACAACTGTGCCGTTTATCCAGCTCATGATTACAAAGGCCGGACGGTTAGCAGTATTGGCGAAGAAAAGCACAAAAACCCCAGGCTACAGATCAGCAGTCAGGCCGACTATATAAACCTGATGGACAGTCTCGACCTACCCAACCCAAAAATGATGGATGTTGCGGTGCCGGCCAATCAAGCTTGCGGTGACCTGCACTAACCGTTATTTTGCGGTCAGTATTTTTTCCCGAGCCATGATTTGTTTGGTCGCCGCTAGCACAGTGAGATTATCGTCAGCCTCGCCCTGGTGCCCAAGGGCATAAATTTGCCCGTAGTACCAATACTGCACCGCAAAGGTAGCCAGAGCACGCAGCGGTTTAAGCGCGCCCAAAAAGGATAACCATCGGGGAAATAGCGCTAAGTTATTTTCATAGCGCGGCAGCTCATCCAACCCAGCCAATAGCTGATTGGGGGCGTCGGTCATAACGCACATTGGCCGACCCACACCAATTAGATCGGCACTACCAGACTCTAAGGCCTGCTCCATCACTAAGCGCTGCCGGAAGCCACCAGTAACCATTAGTGGAATAGAAACCTTTTCCTGCATGGCCAGAGCAAAATCAACAAAGTAAGCCTCACGGATCATGGTAGATTCGGCAACCTGCTGTTTTTCCTCTTCCTCCATACCAGCCACGCCTAGCAACTTGGGTTGCTCATAGGTACCCCCGGAGATTTCAATCAGGTCGACACCTGCCTGCTCTAACCACTGCACAACCTGCAAGCTATCAGCAAAATCAAAACCGCCCTTTTGAAAGTCAGCACTGTTGAGCTTTACTGCAACCGGAAACTTTGGCCCTACCGCAGCTCTAACCGCAGCAACACTTTCCAATAGGGCACGGGCGCGGTTGGTCAGATCGCCGCCATAGTCATCGGTGCGCAAATTACTTCGCGGACTTAAAAACTGTGACAGTAAGTAACCATGGGCGCTATGCAGCTGCACGCCGGTAAACCCAGCCTCTTTGACTGCCGCCGCACAGACCCCAAAGCGGCGCACGATAGATTTAATTTCAGCTTTAGTTAACGGCACTGGCTCACCAAACTGGCCGCCGGGCAACCCTAACTTAACCGCCGAGGGCGCCTTGGGATTGGGGTTAACAATCTTCTGGGTCTGACGACCAGCATGGCTGATCTGAGCCCAAAAATGATTGCCATTGCGCGTGGCCGCTGTGGCCCAGCTCGCTAGCGCGGTGCGCATCGCTTTATTCGGTTTACGGTCAACCACCACATTACCCGGGCGCTCTAGATGATCCCGATCAATCTGAATATTCCCCGACAACAGCATGCCAGCGCCGCCATCGCTCCACAGTTCGTAGAGTCTGTTTAACTCTGGTGTGGGCAATCCGTCTGGCAGCGCCAGACCCTCGGTCATCGCCGCCTTGGAAAGTCGATTGGGAAGTACTGCACCGCAGGGTAAAGTTAGAGACTGGGCTAGGATATTTTTCATAGGTAGATTCTTATTATTAGATTTCGCGTAATAGTAGGGGCACAAAATCCAGATGGCCAGCATCAAAACTAATGGAGACCAGCACTGTGCCCACCCGCCACGCCTTCAGCCCCTATAATTGCTGGTTTGGCATCAGTACTGATCAGTCTCGTTCTGGCCTTTACGACCCCATAGCTTGCAGAGGAAACTATGTCTCTTCTTTTTACTAAAGCGGCCACATAGTCCCTCATAAAGGGCGCTAAATAAGGTCATCAACAAGGAATTTTATGCAGTTTTTACATTATCGTGAACTCGCCAAAACTGAGTCCGAATTTGCCATCAGCGAAGAATGGGGTCAGGGACGCAGTATTTTTGGTGGCCTAACCGCCGCACTGGTATTAGTCCATATAGAATCAAATATCGACTTAACTGGTCGCGATCTGCGCACGGTTAATATCCATTTCTGTGGAGCCACCATGGCCGACACCACCTGCGAATTTCGTCATAGGATACTGTCAGCGGGCCGGTCCGTAATCCAAATCGAAGGGCAGCTACTGCAAAATGGGGAGGTTAAAACCGAGATCATCGCCTGTTTTACCACCCAGCGAGTCTCTGCCATTGAGATTACTGAGCCTGCCAAGCAATTTCCGGTAGCGGTGCAAGACACCAGTGAAATGTCCTTCGAACTTAAGAAGGGTTCAGCCCCATTTTTTGTCAGCTACTTTGATCTTCGCCAAACCAATGACAACTTTCCGTTTAGCGGCTCTAATAACAGCCTAATCACTGGTTGGATGCGTTTTGCCAAGCCCAGTGAAGTTCTTAATGATGCCACCATACTGGCTCTGATTGATGCTTGGCCACCCGCCATACTGCCCATGATGACCACCAAGGCACCTAGCAGCACCATTACCTGGAATGTAGAGTTTATGTATCCGCGCCCGACTCTTGAGGTCAAAGATCTGCTCTATTATGAGTGCAGTGCTATTGAGGCGGGACAGGGCTACGCCCATACCGAGGGTAAAATTTACCACCCCAATGGCCAATTGCTTGCCTTAAATCGCCAAATGGTGGGTGTTTACGATAAAGTAACTTAATAACAAAAGCCGCAAAGAAAAATAATAATAAAAAATAGGTGCGAAAGATGGACAAACCAACACCAACCGCTCGCCAACCCCTCGCAGGACTTGAGGTCATAGAGCTTTCTAATATGATTACCTGCTCCTTGGCAGCCATGACGATGGCGGCTCAGGGTGCCAATGTCATCAAGGTTGAGCCACCGGTCGGGGGCGATCAGATGCGCCCACTGGGCACACAAAAAAGTGGTGTCTCGGGCTTCTTTCACAACTGTAATCGCGGCAAGCGTTCGCTGGCCATCGACCTTAAATCTGAAGCCGGTGTTGCTGCGGTCAAAAAACTCGCCGCCCGAGCCGATGTTTTGCTGCATAACTACCGCCCTGGCGTCATGGACCGAATTGGCCTTGGCTCGGATGTGCTGCGGGCGATAAATCCCAAACTCATCTATGTCGCAGTCAGCGGCTTTGGTACTCAGGGTCCCATGGCAGACATGCCCGCCTTTGATCATGTTATTCAAGGCCTAGCCGGATTTACCGACCTGCAGGCGCCAGACGATAACCAATTTGATTTTATCCGTACCTTTCTGTGCGACAAGGTGACCGCCTATACGGTCGGTCAGGCGGCGACGGCGGCGCTGCTCGCCAGAGCAACCACTTGCGAAGGGCAGCATATTGATATTTCCATGCTGCACGCCTGCATCGCCTTTATGTGGCCAGACGGCATGATGCATAGAACGTTAAAGGACGATGACAGAATTACCATGTCGCCGGGTTCAGAGTACTTTCAGACCATCAACTATTCAGATGGCGGCGTAGCAGTAGCCCCCTTGAGAGATAATCACTGGGAAGCCCTGCTGCCTATGCTGGGCTATCCTGAACTGGTTGGCACGCCAATGTATGGCTCAATTCCAGCCCGTATGTCCAATATGCGTGAGGTCACCAAAGTCATAAAGAACCCCAAGTTAGATATTGGTATGGAAAAAGCCTTAGCCATACTAACGGCCGCCGATGTGCCCTGTGCGCCCTGCATAAAGCGCGACGATTTAGAGGCAAGTGAACAAATACAGGCTATTGGCGCTCTGGAAACCTATGTGACAAAAGCCATGGGCAAACTCACAGTGCCCACACCACCAGTACAGTTCGAAGGCGCAGCGGCGTCACAGGCTGAACCCAGCCCATTATTAGGGCAACATAGTCGCGATATTCTGACTGAATTAGGCTGGAATAATGAGTCTGTCGACGATTTGATTAGTACAGGTGCTGTGGCCGAAACGCCACTGGCATAGAGTATTTAAACAGTAGGACCGGCTACTCATTACACAGAAACGAACTGTTTTTATACAGTTACACCGACCGGTCAGACTCTGAGGCATTGAAATGTCTAGAATATGGCATAATCCGGATCGAAATAATAGAAACTATAAAGAAAGTGATGGGGAAATTAATCGCAGTTAGAGCGAACGCTGGCGTTATTTTTGGCGTCATCGTCGCGCTATTGTCAGCGGTTCTATCTGCTCCCTTAAGTCTTGCCCAACCACCGTTCAGCTTGGCAGACCAATGCCCACCAAGCTTTGCCCTCGACAGTAATAATCAATGCCGCCTGCGCAATCTCTATCAACTCTATGATTCATTACAAGATCGTGGCCTAGGAGGTTTAAAAACTGCCCTACCCGAGCATCGCGATGGTTTTAGTCCACAGCAAATTGATCTCGGCCGCCTGCTGTTTTTTGATCCTGTTCTGTCTGGTGATAAAAATCTCTCCTGTGCCAACTGTCACAATCCAGCACTGGGCTTTAGTGATGGCATGGACCGCAGCGTGGGTGCTCGCGGCCAGGTGAGCCAGCGCTCGGCGCCAACATTGTGGAACAGCGCTTTTCTCAAGGTGTTTTTCTGGGACGCTCGAGCTCACAGCCTCGAGGAACAGGCCGTGGGTCCGCTATTTTCCGATCAAGAAATGGCCAATACGCCAGAGCAGTTGCTCGCTAACCTCAATCAGGTAGAGACCTACCCCGTATTGTTTAGCCAAGCCTTTCCCGCGTCAGAAGATGCACTGGTGATAGACAATATAGTCACGGCGCTCACGGCTTTTCAAAGCTCATTGATTTCACTTAACAGCCCCTATGATCGCTATGCCCACGGCGATGCCAAGGCGCTGAGCCCCCATGAATTAGAAGGGCTAAATGTGTTTCGCAGCTTTGTTGCACGCTGTTCTCAGTGCCATACACCACCTCTGTTTACCAATCAGCAGGTAGCAGTTATTGGTACACCAGAACCCGCTGGATTGCCCCGCGATGTAGGCGCCGCCCAGACATTTAATGCCGAGCGTCTAAGAGGTGGCTTTAAAGTCCCAACACTGCGCAATATTGCGCACACCGCTCCCTATATGCACAGCGGTAGATTTGCCACGCTGCGCGAAGCAGCCGAGTTTTATACTAAGGGGCGCGGTCATGCCGTGCCTGAGGGTGAGGAATTATTGCTGCACTGGCATATCTCCGACCCCAATCTAACCGACACAGAACTGGATCGACTGGTGGATTTTATGGGCGCGTTAAGCGACGAGCGCTTTATGCCGACTATCCCAACTCATGTTCCGTCGGGCCTATTAAGTAGTAAAACCAGTATCAGTCTTGTGACTGCATCAGGAGAATAATAATGAATACTAAATTCAAAGTCGTACTCGCTATCATCATCTTTGCCGGCGGTTGGATTATGGGCAGCAGTAATAATGTTGCGCCTGTGATCACCAGTTCGGTTGGCGGCGCTAGCTATAGCGGTGGCTTTCAAACGGATGTCAGCGTTGGTGCAGTGCCCCACCGCAGTGTTTTGGGCACTGTGCATATTGTTAACCCCGGGGACTCTATTCAGACGGCCGTAGAGACGGCGCAACCGGGAGACACCATTCAAGTCATGCCCGGCACCTATTCAGAGACCGTCTATATAGACAAAGACGATATTCATCTGGTGGGTGTTATTGAGCAGGGCAACCGCGCCACCATTGATGGACTGGGCAAGTTAAACGATGCCATTCTCTATTCTGGCAATAATATTATTATCGAGAATTTCCGCATTACCAGATACAAAGGCAATGGCATTATGGGTCAGGCTGGCAACAACTTTGAGATTCGCAATAACGTTATTGTGGACACAGGTATTTACGGCATTTTCCCCCAGCTGGGTACCAATGGTTTAGTCGAGCACAACGTAGTCTCAGGTATTGAAGATGCCGCCATCTATATTGGCATGAGCGACAATATTCATGTGGCCTACAACGAAGTATTCGATAGTGTTGCCGGTATCGAAATTGAAAACAGTCGCCACGCGGTGGTCGAGCATAACAATGCCCACCACAACACCGGCGGTATTCTCGCCTTTGTTACACCGGGCCTGCCGATTAAAACCACCGAAGATGTGATTATTCGCAATAACTTTGTGACGGATAACAACACCCCAAACTTTGGCGCACCGGGCTCCATTGTCTCTGGCATTCCTGCGGGCACTGGTATTCTAGTGATGGCCGCTGACGACGTTATTATTGAAGGTAATATTATTTCCAACAATAAAACTGCTGGCATTATTATCAATGATCACAGCTTTGCCACCACCATCACCATGGATGTGGCGTCAGACCCCAACTCTGATCGCACTATGATTTTAAATAATGTGATGCTCAATAATGGCTATGACACCATTCCCGAAGTGACCGCTGTGGCACTCACTGAACTGCACACTGGTCCGGTAGATATAGTGCATGTGGGATCCAGTAATGGCAGCTGTATCATCAATCGCCATCGCTATCGCACTGTGGGTATTGGAAACTATGGCGAGTGCGACTTTACTAATACTGACAACACCGAGTCCTATTTACTGGCAGGTGGTGCCGAGCCCCGTGTGATCCACCCAGAAGAGCGTGGCGAGATTGCCTATCTAGGCGTTTGCACCGGTTGTCACAGCTATACTGGGCGCTTAATTGGCCCTTCGGTGGAAGTTATTCAAGCTATGTATGCGGGTAATCCCCAGGGGCTTGCAGACTATATTAATGCGCCGATCAAGAAGCGTAATAATTTTCCTGAAATGCCCGCACAAAACTATCTAGATTCAGAAACTCAGTTGGCTGTTGCAAAATATATGCTGCAAGTCGGCAACTAGTTCTTTGATTTGTGTAAAGAGGTAATAAATTATGGCCACTCGTGAAACTCAAGCAAAGATAACCAGTGCCGCTTTAGAGCTCTTTAATCAGTTCGGTTCAGCATCAGTATCTTTTGATAAAATTGCTTCCAAAGCGGGTATTAGCAAGGGGAATTTGCATTACCATTTTTCGTCAAAAGAACAAATTGTAATGGCGCTTTGGTCTCAGCTAGATAAAAAAATCAATCATTCACACTATCCTCTATCAGAGCTAAAGATCTCAAATATCTCCGATATGCTAATGGGCCATTTTGAGGTCATCTGGGACTACCGCTTTATTTATAGTGAGCTAAACTTTATTCTTGCCAAGGACTCAGATCTTCAATACCACTTCGTTAAAGAGCGTAAACACCGCTTGGCCCAGTTCTCCATTTTATTAAAAGCTGTAGCGCATAAAAATTTACTTCAGCCCGGTGTAACTGATTGCGAACTGCAACGCCTAGTTAAAAGCATATGGGTGATTTCGGACTATTGGTTAAGCTATATCTCCGCTGAAGGCAAAGAGATCTCCTATGATATTATGTGTGAAGGCTATGAGTTGATCGCACAGTTGATTAGGCCTTTTCTTATCGATCCATCAATTATTGACTTGCCCGCTACACCCTTCGGAGCAGTCCTATCATTTGCTGAGCCGCAGTTGATAGCGGGTGGCGCCGCCGGGTAAATAAGCCTACCTCACGCTCAATGCCGGGACCTCGAAGTGGGCGACAAACTGCGCCCAAATTCTGCATCTGCTCGGCGCAAAGCGCTGGTACCACGGCGACACCAACACCAGCAGCAACCATGGACCCCACAGTCGTTAGCTGAAACGCATCAAATATTCGTGCCGGCTCCACTCGTGCCCTAGCAATCGCCTGCTCGGTCCAGTCGCGAGTGCTGGATCCGCGGTTTAGGGCCACCAGAGTATCACTGAGTAAATCCTTAAAGGTTAGATTAGGGCGACTTAGCAACGGGTGCACAGCCGGCAGAATTGCGATAAAACGATCCTTGAACAGCGGCTCAAAATCTACCCCATCCAAACTATCCGGTTTAAAGGTAATGCCCAATTCAACACGGCCAGAGCGTACCGCACTAATCACCTCTTCCATAACCACATCCTGCACGGTGACTCGAATATTGGCAAAACGCCGGCTGTACTGAGCTAAAATACTCGGTAGACAGTTACTGGCGTAAGACGGCATAGCGGCAATGGTTAGCTTGCCCCTCTGCAGAGTAAACAGCTGCTGCAAGTCCTCAAAGCCCTGCGTCCAATCCTCTAATAACCGTTTGGCCACTGGCAGGAACTGATGGCCTTCTGGAGTCAGGGCAACAGATCTTGTTGAGCGAGCAAATAATAGCCCCCCAGTTTCCTCTTCAAGTTTGCGAATTGACACACTGAGGGCTGGTTGAGAAAGATGCAACTGCTCGCAGGCCTCAGCAAAACTACCAGTATCAGCAATGGCAACAAAACCACGTAACTGTTTGACTGTAGTATTCATAATTTTTATCTATTAATTAATGATTTAATACAATTTGAGTTAATTATAGTGATCAGGCAGTCTAGGTCAAATTAAGTGCCACCCAACCTATTAGCGAGCCCAGACCATGCAGAGTAATAAACCCCTTTGGCAGCCCAGCGATGACCGAATTAACGCCAGCAATATGATGCGCTTTGCCCATCAGCTGACGTGCGAACTGGGGTTGGTATTTAGCGACTATGATGAACTTCATCAGTGGTCCATCGAGTATCCCGAATTGTTCTGGCAACAGGTCTGGACATTTACCAATATTCGCGCATCTAAAAATGCCGATAGTATTCTCAGCGATGCCGATCAGTTTCTCGGCGCTACCTGGTTTAGCGGTGCACGGCTTAACTTCGCAGAGAACTTGCTGCGCAACCGCACTGATAAAACAGCACTAATTGCCCGCCTCGAGAATGGCCAGCGTAAAACATTAAGCTATGCCGAGCTCTATCAGCAGGTAACAGACTGTGCCGCCTCGCTGCGTAACCTTGGTGTGGTATCGGGCGACCGCGTGGCTGGGTTTATGCCCAATATCCCAGAGACTATTGTGGCTATGTTGGCGACGGCTAGTATTGGGGCTATCTGGTCATCCTGCTCACCGGACTTCGGTATCAATGGCGTGATGGACCGCTTTGGTCAGATAGAGCCTGTGGTGTTATTTGGTTGTGATGGCTATTTTTATAACGGCAAAACCATTGATTCAAGACCGCGCCTAGAGGAAATTTGTAGCAAGATTGACAGTATTAAACAGCTCGTTGTAGTACCTATTGTAGGGTTAGAATCCATCATTAATGAACTCCCGAAAGGCATCTTATGGGCTGACTTTGCAGCTCATCAGAATGGTCAAGAACTGGTTTTTGAGCAGCTCCCCTTTGACCATCCGCTCTACATTATGTATTCCTCTGGCACCACTGGTGTGCCTAAATGCATCGTGCACAGTGCCGGCGGTTCATTGATTCAGCACCTTAAAGAGCAGCAGCTGCATAGCGATCTGCAGCCCGATGATGTGCTTTTTTTCTACACCACCTGCGGCTGGATGATGTGGAATTGGCTGGTTAGTGGTCTGGCTTCCGAAGCTACCTTAGTGCTCTATGATGGGTCGCCCTTTTATCCAGATGCCAATGCGCTGATGGATATGGCAGAACAGGAAAAGATTAGTATCTTCGGCGGCGGCGCCAAGTATATTGCCGCCATTGAGAAAGCAGGGCTAGTGCCACGCAAATCCCACAATCTGGAAAAACTTAAATCAATACTGTCCACCGGATCACCGCTCTCGCATGAGAGTTTCCGCTATGTCTATCGCGATATAAAAAGTGATATGTGCCTCGCCTCGATTTCCGGTGGCACCGATATTCTGTCCTGCTTTGTTTTAGGCAACCCCTGCCTGCCAGTGTGGGAAGGTGAAATACAGTGTCGCGGCCTAGGTATGGCTGTGGACATTTGGGATGATCAAGGTCAATCTATCACCGAGCAAAAAGGGGAGCTGGTGTGCACCAAACCTTTTCCCAGTGCACCGATTTATTTTTGGAACGATGCAAACAATACGAAATATCGCAGCGCTTATTTTGAGATCTACCCTTCTATTTGGGCGCAGGGGGATTACGGTGAAATAACCAGCAATAAGGGCATGATTATCCATGGTCGCTCTGATGCTGTGCTAAATCCGGGTGGAGTGAGAATTGGTACCGCCGAAATTTATCGGCAGGTCGAAAAAGTCGATGAAGTCGTCGATGCGGTCTGTATTGGCCAGGACTGGGAAGAGGATGTGCGTGTGGTGCTGTTTATAATACTGCGCGACGGCATTGAACTCACAGACGATCTGCAACAAAAAATTCGTCAAACCATTCGCGCCGAAACCACACCGCGTCATGTACCTGCTAAGATTATCGCCGTAGCTGATATTCCCCGCACTATTAGCGGCAAAATAGTCGAACTCGCGGTTCGCAAGATAGTGCATAATGAGCCGGTCAATAATACTGATGCGCTGAGTAATCCGGAAGCATTAAAACTGTTTTCTGGACTCGAAGAACTACAACAATGACAAGGTAAATCCATGCCACGCCAAATTCTCGCAAATAAAAATATTCACCCTGCGATCAAAAAAAAGGTCGCCGATAATCACGCAGATATAATCACAGAAGTTCAAGACGCTATTTCCAACCACAAAGTCGTGGTCGTTGGTATGGCACAGAACCCAGCGCCAAAAAGAGCGCGAAAAACCCTCAATAGCCTAGGTATCGAGCATGCTTATTTAGAGTACGGTAGCTACTTTAAACTTTGGCGTCGTCGCAATGCGCTAAAAATGTGGACCGGCTGGCCTTCATTTCCAATGATTTTTATCAATGGTATGCTGATTGGCGGCTCCAGTGATTTAAGAGCCCTGATCGAGGCTGATAAGCTA
>ERZ807291.246-NODE-246-length-88525-cov-238.955216_pt1 | contig 88525 bp, 76 predicted proteins | sample MGYA00521257_ERZ807291 | MGnify/ENA primary metagenome ERZ807291 (study PRJEB31413, sample SAMN03169783) | marine metagenome | biome: Marine; feature: Water; material: Subsurface seawater | place: North Sea | collected 2011-04-28 | depth 1 m m ... | reverse complement strand
CAGCGTTGCCAGCTGCTGCCAAAGCCCCAGTCGTATTACCAGCAACATTGCCAGCAACATTGCCAGCGACAGAGCCACAAAACTTTGACCTAAGCCAAGAGCAAGCGCTGATCCCGGGTCAGATACAAGCGGCTGCAGTCGCTGGTGCCTTACACTCCCTTAGTTCATCACCAGAAACCATGGAGTATACAAGTGCATCACATAAACTGGAGGCGCAACTACAACCCGATAGAGCTCAATTAATCTCAGAGAGTTTGCCCTCACCACCTTCATTGGCATCAGACTGGGTTGCAGCGCTGCACCTAGGGTTATCTTGGTATGCCAATGGTGTTTTAGTCGTTAACGACATCCCGGCTCACGAGGGCGCAACCATGAGTAGCCCAATTCAGCGGCTACAGACAGCGATAGTTAATGCCTTAAGACCAATGTTAAAAGAGTCTACCAGGCAAACCATGCCTGCAGCCTCTATGGAATTTAACTGGCCCTTGGTGCCTGGCCCCCATGGGGACCACTCTTTAACAGGAGCTCAAAGTGGGCTTCAATATAGTCTGGTAAAGTTACTCAAGGAACAGCCATGCAGTGTGCTCCTAGTCATGGGGCCTGCGGCCAAGCAATTGCTTAAGGCTGATATGAGCTTAGGTGACAGTGGCTACATTGAACTGTCTGATATGACCATACCATCTATCTTCAGTCATAGCCTGCATCAACTATTAGCTGTTCCTAGTCTGAAAGCGGAGACCTGGAAACATCTACAACCACTACTTTTGACAGAAAAAATAGGTTAATTAGTGATGTTGATTCGGTCTTTAGTCGAAAGTGATATTGATCAGATCCTCGCCTTCAAATTAGGCTATCACGAAACACCTTGGTCAAAAAAACAGCTCGTAGGTGTTTTGCAAGCTAGTTTAAGGGGCACTTGTCTGGTTAACGTAGGTATTGATGACAAAACACGTGTTGCCATTGCTTACATCGTAGTGAGTTACGTACTCGACCAAGCTGATGTGCAAAATATTGTGGTGGATGAGTCTTTCAGAGGCCTAGGTTGGGGTCGAAAAATGCTACAAACAACGACTAATGAATTAGGCTCTAAAGGGGTAACAGAGTTATTTTTGGAGGTGCGCCCTTCCAATCAAGCTGCAGTTAATTTATATCAGTCGATGGGTTTTGAGTACAAACAAAAACGCCAAGATTATTACCTTGGCGTTGCTGGTATGCGCGAAGATGCATGGGTGTTTAGCCTAAAACATCGGTAGCAATTTTATAGTCTGGGTCTTCGATGACGTTGAGTTCTACCATGTTGCCGGCCTTAGAAAGGAGTATCTTACACTCTGCACTGAGGTGGCGCAGATGGAGGGTTTTACCTGCGCGAGAATAGCGTTCGGCTAGGGTATCGATGGCTTCCAAACCAGAGTGGTCAGCTACACGAGACCGCTCAAAATCGATAATTACATCATCTGGGTCTTGTTTTGGGTCAAATAATTCTAAGAAATTCTGCACTGAGCCAAAGAAGATCGGTCCTCGCAAATAATAGATGCGACTACCATCTATATCTTTATGGGTCACTTGGGTATGTTTAGCATGCTTCCACGCAAATACTAAGGCTGAATAAATAACCCCCACGACTACTGCGATAGCAAGATCGGTGATGACAGTCACGCCAGAAACTAGAATTAATACAAAGGCATCTGATTTGGGTATTTTCCTCAAAATTCGGAAGCTGGACCATTCGAAAGTACCGACCACCACAATAAACATAACTCCAATTAAAGCGGCCACTGGAATCATCTCAATAAGAGGCGATGCAACTAAAATAAAGGCTAATAAAAAGAGGGCGGCACTAATCCCAGATAGGCGCCCACGACCACCTGAGTTAACGTTGATCATGCTTTGGCCAATCATGGCACAACCACCCATACCACCGAACAAACCCGTTACCGTATTAGCCACACCTTGGCCCACACATTCTTTATTGCCACGACCCCGAGTGCCAGTAATCTCATCCACTAGAGTCAGGGTTAGCAATGATTCAATTAAACCAATTGCTGCTAAAATAATGGCATAGGGTAAAATAATAACAAGGGTTTCTAAGGTATAAGGTACCTGAGGTAAATGAAAGCTTGGTAAGCCGCCGGCAATAGAAGCAATATCACCTACCGAACGAGTATCCAAGTTCAAGCTCACGGCTAAAATGGTCACCACTAAAATAGCAGCTAGGGACGACGGCACGGCTCTGGTGAATTTAGGTAAAAAGTGAATGATGGCCATGGTCAGGGCAATAAGGCCGAGTAATAAATAAAGTTGGGTGCCTTCTAACCACTGTAAGCTACCATTATCATCCATAAATTTAAATTGGCTTAATTGAGCCAAAAATATGACAATCGCCAGGCCATTCACAAATCCTAACATGACCGGATGGGGCACCATGCGGATAAACTTACCTAGTCTTAAAACTCCCGCTAAGACCTGTAAGATGCCCATTAAGACGACCGTAATAAATAGGTACTCTACACCGTGATCTGCAACCAAAGCGACCATGACCACTGCCAATGCGCCGGTAGCTCCAGAAATCATTCCCGGACGACCACCGATGACGGCAGTGATTAAACCCACCATAAATGCAGCATATAGGCCAACCAAAGGCTCTACGCCAGCGACAAAAGCAAAAGCAACGGCCTCAGGTACTAATGCAAGAGCGACGGTAAGGCCGGAGAGTATGTCATTTTTTGCATTAGCCGGGGCACGGCTTGCGAGATCGAACATGGTATTTCCTAATATTAGGGAAGGCGTAGAAGCGCACGTATTATACGTAAATTTACACGATTTCTCAATGAGTTGATGGGTTTTTGGTTATTTATTGATCAATCTTAGAGCGTTTTATATTGAGGATGGGGCGCTAATCAGCGACAATAGAGTCTAATCTAGGCTCGCCTCCGTGTGCCACCTCATACTCCCACAGATTTTAACAACTATGTCCAACTTGATTGCAGAAGAAGTGGCAACGCGAAGAACCTTTGCCATAATTTCCCACCCCGATGCGGGTAAAACTACCATTACTGAAAAACTTCTCCTTTTTGGCCAAGCCATTCAAACCGCTGGATCAGTGAAGGGTAAGAAAGGTGATAAAAAGGCGACATCTGATTGGATGTCAATGGAACAGCAACGTGGGATTTCTGTGACTTCATCCGTGATGCAGTTTCCCTATCAAGAACGCACCGTAAACCTTTTGGACACTCCAGGGCATGAAGACTTTTCTGAGGATACGTATCGGACTTTAACGGCAGTTGATTCTGTGCTGATGGTCATTGATGGTGCCAAAGGTGTGGAAGATCGAACCGTTAAACTAATGGAGGTGTGCCGCTTAAGAGACACCCCTATCTTCACCTTCGTGAATAAAATGGACCGTGAAGTTCGTGAACAAATTGAGGTTTTAGATGAAGTAGAAGACGTGCTCAACATTGCGTGTGCGCCGATCACTTGGCCTATAAGCATGGGTAAACGCTTCAAAGGTGTTTATAATCTTTACACAGATACCCTGCACGTATTCACGCCAGGGCAGGGACATACCATTGCAGAGGACATTCAAATTGCAGGCTTGGAATCTGATGAGGCCGCAGAGTTTTTGGGAGAATTACTAGATGAACTTAAAGACGAAATTGAATTGGTGCGGGGTGCGAGCCATAAATTCGACATGCAGTTGTTCCTAGAGGGCAAGCTGACCCCAGTTTTCTTTGGCACGGCTTTATCTAACTTTGGCATACGTGAAATGCTGGATTATTTTGTGCAGTGGGCCCCAGCGCCAAAGCTTCGGAATGCAGGGGTACGGGTGGTTGAGGCTATAGAGCCTAAATTCACTGGTTTTGTGTTTAAAATACAAGCCAACATGGACCCTAAACACCGAGACCGTATTGCGTTTATGCGCATTTGTTCAGGTAGTTATGAGCGCGGTATGAAAATGCGCCATGTGCGCATAGGTAAAGACGTTAAAGTTGCCGATGCAGTCACCTTTATGGCGGGTGAACGCTCCAATGTTGAGCAGGCATGGCCTGGTGATATCATTGGCTTGCACAATCACGGCACTATTCAGATTGGTGACACCTTCACCGCTGGAGAGAATTTAAAGTTTGCAGGTATTCCTCATTTTGCTCCTGAACTGTTTCAGCGAGTGCGATTGAAGGATCCGCTAAAAATGAAGCAGTTACAAAAAGGCTTGCAGCAATTATCTGAAGAAGGCTCTACCCAACTGTTTATGCCTGGGAAAAATAATGATCTGATCGTTGGTGCTGTGGGTGTTCTGCAGTTTGAAGTCGTTGCTTACCGCCTGCAGGATGAGTATAAAGTAGAATGTATCTATGAGCCGATCAGTGTGAATACAGCCCGCTGGGTTGAATGTGATGATCATAAAATGCTGGATGAATTTAAGCGTAAAGCAGCAGAGAATTTGGCCATTGACGGCGGCGGACACCTTACCTACTTGGCCCCTTCTCGCGTCAATTTGAGCCTAACAGAAGAACGTTGGCCAGACATTCGTTTCCGCGCGACGCGAGAACATTAATCGCAGTTATTAAATAATGAGGGGGTTTAATGCATCAGTTGATTGACAGTCACTGTCATTGGGATCACCCTCGCTTACAAAGTCTGCAGCCCCAATTATGGCAATCCTGCCTTGACCAAGGTGTTACCCAACTAGTGGTGCCTGCCACTAAGGAATCTTCATTTGCTCGTCAAATCTCTCTTTGTGAGCAATACCCAAATTGGCACTTAGCCCTAGGTCTTCATCCTTACTTTAGTAATCAACATACCCAAGCGCACCTTACAGTGTTGACTGCAGCCATTGAACGTCATAAGCCCCTAGCTATAGGGGAGATTGGACTAGACTTTGCTTTGGACATGTCACTTGAGGGCTTTTCTATAGCGCATCAAGAAGCCTGGTTCGTTGCTCAGGTTAAGCTTGCTCAACACACCCAGCTCCCTCTTATTATTCATAGCCGTAAGGCTAATGATCGCTTAGGTCAGTTGTTACGGCAGTTAAATTTTAACCAAGGCGGCATTGTGCACGGCTTTAGTGGCAGCCTGCAACAAGCTGAAAAATTTACTCATTTGGGGTTTAAAATAGGTATAGGCGGCAACCTAACCTATGAGCGGGCTCAAGCTATGAGGCGCTTGGCCCAAACATTGCCATTGACAGATATGGTGTTAGAAACAGACGCGCCAGATATGCCTATGGCGGGGCAAGAGCGAGGTCAGCCCAATCGACCTGATATGCTGCCTCGAGTATTGCTGGTGTTGGCCGAGTTGCGAAGTGAATCCTTATCTGAGATTGCTATGCAGACGGTAAAGAACACATTAGATGCTTTAAGAATTAATTAACAGTATGGAAACCTATAGAAGTAGTTTATTGGGCAGGGCAGGCTAGCACATGTCCTCAAATGGGTTGCTAACTGATAAATCGATGGCTTTGGCATATCCAGGAATAACAATTTGATGGCGATTGATCAGCAAATCTTCACCAGTTAAAACGTTATGACCAAATTTATAAGTGGGGTTCGATAATCCACGCATACTTTGGAGGTCATAATCCTTGGCGGCCTGAGTATGTTTCTCTTGGGCTGAACGCATATTTTCCATGGCTTTAAGCCCATGCTTTTTAGTCATGAGTCGATTAGCCACATGTGGGCCCATTAATAGGGCACTGGCATTGTTACCACCAAAACCTTTCGAATTCAGCAGTACTGTGTCGATACCCTCTGTGCCCACTTCATGGTGCGCTGCTTGAATTGCTAGATGGCTATCATGCACATCGCTTGCAACATGATCTATGGTAGCGATACCTGGCAAAATACCGTAGCGCCATAAGCCTAATGACACAGCAAGTTGGTCACCGCCGGCTGTGCCTTGAGAATGACCTAGGTAAGCTTTAACCGCAGCAACTTTCCAATCTTTTATTCCAAAGGCTTTGGCCGTTTCATTGATAACATGAGATTCAGTAATGCGGTTTTGGGGCGTACTGGTGCCGTGGGCCTGCACACAAGAACGGTAGCGCAATGATTCAGCCCCGAGTATGCTTTCTGTTAGAGCTGTGGCCTTAGCTAAGGTCACATAATTACCGATGCCTGGGGCCGATATTGACTTTTTATGGCCATCCGCGTTGACGAATACACCTGCCACAGCGCCATGAATTTGGGCGCCAAGCGCGAGTGCTAAAGTATCACTGGTGAGCACAATCCACTGGGAGGCTTCGCCCATAGTAAAACCACAGTTAGTAGAGAATGGCCGAGAAGTCCGACGTAAATCCGCCTCATTACTACCATCTAAAGCACATAACTCATGGTCTTCAGCGAGCGCACCCATGGTGCGAAAACCTTCCATAACCTCTGGTGTAATGGGTGCGTCACTGCCCCCAACGATGACCAAATCACGGCGCCCACTTTTAATATCTTCAACAGCATTTCGCAGGTTATATAAAAACGTTGCACATGCGCCTAGGGCAGAGCCGACCGCGCCAACACTACCTAATAAATAAGCGTTAACAAAATCAGCAGGCATTTGACCATAACCCAACGGCATTTGCTTTGAAGTGATGCGCTTGCCAGTACTTGGGTTTTTTAATAAACCACCAAAACCAGCTTCATCTAACTGACCAATGGAGTTACTTGCGTAGACAGCAATACGATCTGGTGCCACATGATCTTGTATAATTTGCCAAGCAATACCAGTAGAACTAAGAGCATCAGATGCACCAAATACGGTCATTTGTAAATTACGAGGGTGGTTACGTGACTGATAAAGAGTACTGGGATCAAAGCCATCGGGCAGCTGGCCTGCGGCGCTTACTGGCGCGCGCTTGGTATCTGGCAAAATAGCTGTGAATGCACCACTTATGGTGACTTCAACCGTGTCGCCATCGATGTGGCTTACTTGCCAATTATCGGGTAGCTGATTGGGCAAGTGGCGCTTGCGCATGCGAATACAAGTGCAGTCACCAGACGCAGGCACTATTTGTGCCACTTTGTTCAGTACTAGTTTTGCCACATCGTAGGCTTCAGTTCGGATCGGTCGGATCAGAGTTGCGTCCTTGACCTGATCACCTAATTGCGCTGTTAACTGCACTTGAGTCAATCCTTGTGCTTCACCAGCTAAGTAAAAAAGACCATTATAAAAGGTAGCTTTATTGGTTAATGTCGCTAAATCAGTGAGAGTGTCAAGCCGGCTTTGGGTATCTAAGTGATCAAGAACGAGGCGGCGATAACCATGATGGGAAGAGGTTCGACCAGAGGCATTTATTCCGCCAAAACCAATGATGACTGGTAGATTCGACAACTCGATATTCCTCAAAATGGATAATGATACGACCTTGTGGAATGCCATTCTAGCAGAGTGGTGGTTAAACTCTAGGGTTGTGGCGTAATCTAGTGTATTCGATGCACTTCCAGATGCAGGTGAGTCATTTTTTTCCCCAGTAAATGTAATTCCCCCTGAGTTCTTTGTTCACCGTCACTGCTGAATTCAAAAGTAAACTGTCGCAAAAATGAGATGTGTCCGCGACGGTCACGTTTAAGACGAGTTTTTTTAAGGGCAACGGTGTCATCAAGCAATTGCAGGTCTTGTAGCTCACACTGTTGCTTTGCAGCCAATCGCGCCCGATCCTTGGCCGCACTGGTATCCCACCAGTAAATCATCCCCAGTAACAAAACTACTAAAAGCCATTCTAAACTCATTTATAAGCTGCCTGTTTTGATGGAAGGCTAAATACTTTTAGCCCTTCATACCTAAACTATATCGGGTTGTTTACTGGTTAGTTCAAGACCCCCGACAAGGAGTATGCCCAACCATACTCATTTTTTGAGTTGGTTATTTAACTCTCTGTTACGTTCAACGACAGCCCAGTGCCTTCGCATCTTTACCTATGAGTCGAGATTGGCATCATGAGCGTGCCTTTTGAATTTCCAGTTAATCTCTGGTTAATTTTACTAGGCCCTAAAAACTTAGCTTTTTAACTTAGTTTATTAATTGTTATTGGGCTGAGTGATACCATGAACCGGGTCTTCTGTCGCTACTTTTGGACGTTCAAACTGCACCAGCTTACTGCAGGGGTGTTGATTATTATTACCCCACCAAGCTTTTTGCCAAGCTTCTAGTTTATTGACACGAATCATCGATCTTATTTCATCAATGTAGTCTACGCCACGCGTTGAATACTTGATTAATCCAGCTGATAAGGCTCGACCCGTGACTATTTCAGAGTGTTGAGTTAAGCATGCTCGAATATCACGCAAATTTGCATAACTGCCATGACGGTTCAAGTTACGCATATAGGCATCTACAGATGCCTGTGGGTCTTTAAACTTGCGTACTTCATAATTCGCTCCAACAGGGCGACTGTTTGGAACTAGGCCACAGCCCAAACTAAAACACCACTGACCAAAAAGGTTATTCCCCTGAATTGCAAACCGAGAGGTTCCCCATGCGCTTTCATTAGCCGCTTGGGCCAGCACTAAGGACGAAGGTATGACGCCCACCTTGTGCAACAGTAAATCGATTTTCTCAATAGGCTCTGACACTTTTATTTTGTATGTTTTGGATAAGCGAGTGAGCAATTGGGTCTGTTGGTGTGTCAGACGTTGGGGATTCATACCTTTAATTTCAGCACGAAGTTGAAGAATTTTGTAATTTGCTACTGTTGTCAGTTTCGTCAAATAATTAAAAAAAGTTGTCTTTTTTAATTTTACATCAGTAATAGCTAAAAAATCAGGCATGGGTTCTACCTTGGTGTCAAAGGTAGACTCAAACGCCTGACTAATGCGCGCTGCCACATTCGCACTAGAAAGTACCCGCTTGTTAGTGGCTGAACTTAGTTCAGATGGATGGTCCACTTTTTCTGCATTCTTAAGCAGAAAAGCACCCACAAGCAATAAAACTAATCCTGTTAGCGCTCCATGCTGGCGCAAGAATGTGCCAATATTTGTCAGCAGAAAGTATCTCCTAGGGATGATTTATGGTCTCAGTGGCGTCATCTTGTTCCCTCAGTTGGGTCACCAAATGATCATTTTGCTGCTTTAATTGGGCAATCTCTAGGCTCATAATTAAGTTTTGACTGATTAGTAGTTTTATCTTTTCTTCAAGCGCTTGCATCAGTGAGCGTGTGTTTTGGGAGTTAGATAAAATAGGCATGGCACTAACTGTTCACTCTTTCTTTGGCTTTCTCCATGGCTGAAAAAGCTTGCATTTGTTCTTTAGTTGCAGGTAACTGATGATGTTCTTTCCATTCATCGTAGGGCATGCAATAGACATGCTCTCTAGCTTCATCATAGTTCATCGCTACACTTTGTTCATCAGCTGCGGCTAACAGCCATTTGCTCATACAGTTGCGACAAAACCCAGCCAATGTCATTAGGTCAATGTTCTGCACATCTTTGCGGCTATCTAGGTGTTTAACTAGGCTACGAAAGGCTGCAGCTTCAAGTTCTGTTTGTGTTTGTGGGTTCATATAGATCTCGGTAACGCCAAAATAAACAGCACTGATAATATCGCTTTAACTGCACAAGCGCTAGACAGGTGTCTAGTAAGACTTGAACTATTGTGTATTATAGGTAAAATGCTGGTTATATGTACAGTAATAAAGTTAAGTAGGGTGCCGATGAGTCGAAAGATAATTCATTGTGATTGTGACTGCTTTTATGCCGCTGTAGAGATGCGCGAAGTACCTAGTTATCGCCATCGACCGATTGCTATTGGTGGTGCTGCGCATAGTCGAGGAGTCATCGCAACCTGCAATTACCCTGCTCGGAAATTTGGCGTTCACTCAGCCATGGCATCGGCTCAAGCTATCCGTGCTTGTCCAGAGTTGTTGATTTTGCCCGGCCGAATGGCTTTGTATAAGGCTGTGTCACAGCAAATAATGTCCATTTTTAAGCGTTACTCCACAATCATAGAACCTTTATCCTTAGATGAAGCATTTATCGATGTAACAGACTCTCCCTTGTTTAGTGGCAGCGCCACCCTAATTGCGCAAGATATCAGGTCTACCGTTGAGGCAGAGGTTGGCATTACTATTTCTGCTGGAGTGGCTCCCAATAAGTTTATTGCCAAAGTGGCCAGTGATTGGCGCAAACCGAATGGCTTATTTGTCGTCAAACCATGTGAGCTCGATGAGTTTAGTGCTGGCCTGTGCGTCACAAAAATACCAGGTATTGGCCCCGTAAGTGCTGCTAAATTAGCTGGGTATGGGATCCAAAACTGTGCTGATCTTCGATCTTTTAGTGAGTTAGAACTAGAGCAAAAATTTGGTCGCATGGGGCAGGCTTTAGCGACAAGAAGATACGGTGAAGATCATCGGCCAGTGCAGACCCGTCGAGTGCGTAAGTCTGTGTCTGTGGAAAACACCTATACACAAGACCTAACAAATATCCAAGCCTGCCGTGATGCCTTATCTCCTTTGTACATTGAGCTGTTGGAGCGATGGCATAAGCTGTCTCAAGATTATGAAGTTGCAGGTGTCGTTGTGAAGTTAAAGTTTGCCGATTTTTCGCAACTAACCCGAGAGCAAGCCAGCGTTGAGATTAACCTAGATTTTTTTAAAAACTTGTTGCAAACCGCATTTCACAGTGGGTTGCCACAGCAGCAGAAACAGGGAGTGCGTTTGTTGGGTATGGGCCTTAAATTAAAGGCCCCAGACTCGCAGCAGCAGATGCGCCTATTTTAAGCTATTTTTACGCTTTAGGTGCTGCGTTTTCTGCCCGCAAGGAGGGCATTTAAGTTTTCTAACATTAATACCATCGAAGGCACTACAAAGAGGATGAGTAAGGTGCCAAGGGCTAGACCAAAGACAATTGAAATCGCCATCGGAATGAGAAATTGCGCCTGCAGTGACTCCTCAAAGAGTATGGGTGTAAGTCCAGCGATGGTCGTCATTGAGGTTAATAGTACAGCCCTCAAACGCTGACATGCGGCTTCGATGATGGCCTCTTTAGGCGCGATGCCTTGCTCACGAAAGCCTTTATAAAATGACAGCAGCACAATGCTGTTGTTGATGACGATACCCGATAAACCAAACAGACCAAATAATGACAGGATGGTAAGGTCTCTCTCCATCGCAAGGTGACCTAAAATAGCCCCCGTAAGGCCAAACGGTATGGTGAACATTACGGCGACGGGCCAGGTGTAAGATGCAAACACCCAGGCCAGTACAATATAGATAAGCACTAAGGCTAGAACTAGGCCCGTCAGCATGTCTCCAAGGGTACCTCGCTCCCGTTCCTTCGCTCCACCAAAGGTGATTTTCACCCCATAGTCTCGCTCAAGATTTGGGATAACGTCCTTTTTTAAAGCCCCGATAACCACGTTAGCGTTGGTTGCGCCAACGTCTACATCAGCTTTTACAGTGACTGTTAGTTGACCATTCTCACTACTAAACTTATCAATACCGCGACGCGAACTAAACTCGACTAATTCCATTAATGGCACGGTGTTACCTGACGGCAAAATAACTGGCAAGGCGTATAAAGTTGACAGACTATTGCGATCCTGGTCTTTGAGCATTAGGCGCACATCAATTTCGTCTGCTCCCAAGTAAAAACTTTGCACGGTGACCCCATCAAAAGCGTACCTCAACTGACGGCCAATATCTGCACTTGTTAGGCCTAAGGTTGCTGCTTCTGGAGTGAGATTAAAGATCAGTTGTTCCATGCCATAGGGAAGGTTGTCATCAATATTTTGTACCCCCGTAAACACCTTCAAAGCGGTCTGCAAATCAAGGGCGACTTGCTTCATCACATCGGCACTAGCGCCAGTAATATTCGCTTCAATGGGCTTACCAGGTGGGCCTGACTGAGGCTGGTCAATAATGATTTTTTCTAATCCAGAGACTTTAGGTAATTTATTATTCCACGCTTCTATAAATGCAGCGTTGGTCACCAATCTCATTTTTGAACTGTCAAGTTCTACTCTTAATAGCGCAATTTGTTCTGTGCTTGAAATCCCAGCGGTGGGTAATTTGTTAGTGCCGTAAAAGAACACACGTTCACTGATGAGATCACCACCTAACTCAGCTTCAGTTTCCAGCAGTGCATCATCCACTTTAGCTAAATAGGCCGCCACCTCGCTTGCAGGGGTGCCACTGCTAAATTGCACGTTAGCCCGAATACTGTCGCCATCGACACTAGGGAAGAAGGCGAACTGAATCCGTCCACCCACCAATAATCCCACCGCTAAAACTAATGCGGTAATGGCTAAACTAAAAGTAACAAACCGAAAGTCAATGGCAAAGCTTACTGCTGGCCGAAACACACTATTTTTAAAACTTTCAAAACCTCGATCAAACCATGCGCGGATACGTGATGGTTTTTTGTTGACTTGATTTTTTAGGGCATGGTGCAGATGGCCTGGCAAGACTAAAAAGCATTCGACCAAAGACACCAAGATGACACAAATCACCACCACAGGGATATCAGCGAGGATACTACCGATGGTACCGTTGATTAATAGTAAAGGTAAAAAGGCAGCAATAGTGGTTAATGAAGACGCTGTAATAGGCCCCATCATACGCTGCGCACCACCTAAGGCTGCTTGCAAAGGTGCTTCACCTTGCTGGAAGTGGGCAAGAGTGTCTTCACCCACAACGATGGCATCATCTACGATGATGCCTAAAGCCATGATCATACCAAACAGGCTGATCATGTTAATTGATCCCCCAATAAAGTACATTACACCCCAAGTGGCTAACAATGAAGCGGGGATGCCCATGGCTACCCAAAAAGCGACCCTCGAATTGAGGAACATAAATAGTAAACCCACCACAAAAAGTAAGCCATAGGCGCCGTTATTAATTAATAGGGTAATGCGGGCCTTTAATAATAGCCATCTTTCATCATAGACGATTAATTCGACATTTTGGGGGAAGCGCTTGCGGGCGTCGACCACCCATTTATTCATGATGGCAGCCGTTTTGATGGTGTCGTCGTTTTTGCTGCGCATAATGACTAACTGGATGGCAGGCTTGCCTTCATATTGGATGGTACTTTGGTCTTCCTTTGGGCGCAGGCTAATGTCTGCCACATCCCCAAGTCGAAGCAATTGTGCATTATCTCCAGTCAGCAATGGCAATTGCTCAAAACTACTGACATCTGACACTTTGCCGATCGCACGCAATTGTTTTGAACCATCCGTGCGACCAGCGGTACCTGCCATGACATCTTGGCTCTGATTATTGATTAGCCCCGCTATTTTCTGTAACGACAAACCCAAGTCATGGATCGTGGTTGGTTCAACTTGAATGGCAATCTCCTGTTTTGGTAGGCCAGTAAAGTTGATCTTGCTAATGCCTTTTGCTAACAGCTCCCGTTCTGCTTGGCGGGCTAAGTTTGTCAGTTCATCCACCGGTCCATCTGCTGTAATAAGCACTGTCCCAACATTTTCATACATGACAAATTGCTCTATGGTTGGCGTTTCGGCATCTGTAGGTAAGTTGCTAACGGCATCAAGGCGTTGTTTGATGGCATTGGTGGTTTCTGTCAGGTCGGCACTACTGGCAACTTCTAAACGAAGAGATACGCCACCACGTGATGTGCTGGATTTGACCTTGCTAACATTAGCGACATTCTTAAGCTCTTGCTCGACGGGAATAGTGATGCTGTTTTGAACATCCTCCGCCGCAGCGCCTGGCCATACAATGTTAACTGTGACCACATCAACGGCAAAGTCAGGAAAAAACTGAGTGTTAAGTTGCTTTAAACCGTAGGCGCCCGACAGGAACAGTAGTAGCATTAAAAGATTAGGTGCTACCTTGTGACTCGCAAACAGGCGAATAAATGATTGCATCATGTGCTTATGCTCCGCCTAGCGTGTTTCTACTAATAAGCCGGTAACGGCATTGGGAAGTTGCGTCGTCATTACCTGATCACCCGTTTGTAATTCAGCACTTCGAACGAGGGTTAGCTGCTCACCACTGGGGCTAGTCCAGTCTCCTACTCGCATGATGCTTAAGGCTTCAAGTCGTTGGTCTATAATTCGGTAAATACGATTTTGGCCATAAATTGCAAGTGGGGGCAGCGCTGCAACATTGATTTGGGTGGGCAGTTTGACCTTAACCTGGAGGTTTCGACCCACTTCAATTTCTTGGCCACCACTAAGGCTAAAAAAGGCGTCAATACCACCCTGACTCGCTGATGCTTCTGCCGATAGTCGATCTAATTGAAGTGCGTAAGTTTTGCCTTGGTGAGAAATACTGGCTGCCAGTGCCGCACCTGAATTGCCTGTTTGCATCATGGGTAGGTAACGAGCTGGAATTTGGCTGCGGACTTCAAGACTTCGAGTGTTATAAAGTTTAACCACTAAATCACCATTGCGGACTCTATTGCCAGTGGCTGTGTCAACGCTAAGAATACGCCCATCAAAAGGCGCTAAAATTTTGGTGCGCTCTAAGTCTAGCTCAGCAAATTCAAGAAGGATCTGATTCTGAGTCACCTGAGATTTAAGGCGCGCAATACGGTTTGGGTAATTGGCAATGGTATTTTTACGATTCAGTATGGATAACTCTTGTTGTTGGAGGGCCCGAGTGGCATCTTCTAAGCGTGAGGTAGGGGCCACTTTCTTCGCCACTAACTGCTGCTGGCGGTCAAAGTTTTTTTGGTTGATGGCCTGCAGTTGTTGCTCAATTAATAGTGCTTTTTGATTCGTTTGGTGGCTATTTTTTTCCGTACTAATGAGAGTTTTAGCATCTTCTAGGCTCGCCTTTCGTTGGGCGAGTGTTAAACGTAATTCACGGTCGTCCAGTTCGATAATTTGTTGACCTTTGCTGACCCTATCGCCACGGCCAATACTCACCTGATTGACAAAGGCGTTCACTGTTGAACTTAATTGAACTGTTTCACTCGCTTCCACGGCCCCATAAAGAGTCACTTCAGGCGCAATGTCTCTTAGTGCAACTTGGTGGCTTGATACACCCCAAACTTGCTCTGTCACAGTTTTAGCAGGCGCTTTGGGGCGCGAACCCTTCAGCTGCATAAAACCATACACGGCAGCTGCAATAATGGCTACGGGGAGTAAAAATCGGGTTAAAAAACGAAACACTAAGGTTTTCAAGTTCATGGTAATGCCCATTTTAAAGCGGCGAATGTCTTTATTAATAAAGGTTTTTCATCAGACTCGGGACTTTACATTAAAAACAACTAATTTGAAATCTTTAGCCTCAACCATGCTGCGAATTTACTCACTTTTACTTCTTTGTCTGGCGCCGTTCCATACTTTGTTTTTAAGCTTGCCGGATAACGGTTTCGGCTAAGGCTACAGAAGCATATAATAAGGGTGTAATTATTTACCAACTCAAAGCAGGTCAGGTGTATGTCTACCCAAAATTATCAAGATTACCGACGCGAGTACGAAGCTGAAGGTTTGCGTCGACGAAACTTAGCTTTAGATCCATGGCAGCAGTTTTCTGATTGGATGGCGGCAGCTGAAGTCGCTTGTCCACTCAATGCAACCTCTATGGCATTGGCCACAGCTTCTGCATCAGGTATGCCAAGTGCGCGCATGGTTTTAATGAAAAGTTACAATGATAATGGAGTCGTTTGGTACTCTGATAGTCGCAGTGATAAGGGGCAAGATATTGCCCATAATCCTCAAGCTTCGGTACTATTTTATTGGCAAGCATTGGAGCGACAAGTGCGCATTTCTGGCACCGTGAGTCGGGTCTCAGAGGCCACGTCTGACGACTATTTTAACAGTCGCCCAAGAGCCAGCCAATTGAGTGCTGCTGCAACAGCGCAAAGTCAGGTCGTGTCTGGTCTTGCAGACCTGGAGTTTAATGTTGCCCAGCTTGATCAGTACACCCAAACCACAACCGTTAAGCGCCCACAAGATTGGGTGGGATTTTGTCTGAAACCTGTGCAGTTTGAGTTTTGGCAAGGCCAGCCTAGTCGTCTGCACGATCGTTTTAGATATCGACAAACAGGGGATGCTTGGTCTATTGATCGATTAGCACCCTAGCCACATATCAAATGACACAATCATTAATGATTAGTGCTATGGGTGAGTTAGCAGTGGCTCGGGTGCCGTATTCTGTCAACGAGACCTTACAAGGGTTTGACCAGGCCGATGTATTGGCGCTTGAATATTTGCAGGAAGAGGCTTTACTCAATACTCAGAGCCGAGTGGTCATGGTCAACGAACCCTTCGGAGCCATGACCTGTGCAGTGACCAAGGCCATGGTGGCACTGGATGGCTCGTTGCCAACGCTTTGGAGTGATTCCCATATTGCGCACCTTGGTCTGCAGCACAATGCCTATGCAAATAAACTGCCTTTGGCTCATTTTGTGCCGGCCCAAAAAACGCCCCAAGGCCCCTTTGACCTTGTCTTATTCCGACTGCCTAAAAGTCATGCTTTGTTGCGTGATCAGTTGCAACGCATCTTACCCCAACTGACTCCCAGCGCATTAATTATTATGCCGATAATGGTGAAGCACATGGATAAAGCTGTTTATCAGCTATTGGAGTCTCTGCTGGGAACAGTGACCACTAGCTTGGCGCGTAAAAAGGCGCGCTTAGTCTTTGCTGGCAAGCCTGCTGGGATTAATTCTGGGAAAAATAAAGCAGCGTTAAAGCAAACTTTAAAGCCAGTAGAAACGTCATGGGAGTTGCCATCGTATGGGCTTTTTTTACACCACTTTAGTGGTGTGTTTAGTCGAACTAAATTAGATGCTGGTGCTCAAGTGTTATTGCATTTATTTCCAAAGGGGCCCTTTAAAAAGATTATTGATTTAGGCTGTGGCAATGGCATCCAAGCGATTTTTGCTGCCAAAAAGTGGCCACAATGTGAAGTCATTGGCATCGATGAATCCTATATGTCTGTGGCATCAGCAACCATTAATGCCAAGGCCAACGGTGTTGCTGCACAGTGTGCATTTATTGCGGGTGATTGTCTAACTGAAATACCCTCGCAATCAGCTGACTTGATTTTATGTAATCCACCTTTTCACCAAGAGCGTGTCATGGGTGATCAGATTGCTATGCGTATGTTTGCCCAAGCAGCTCAGGTACTGACTGCAAACGGTGAGTTTTGGGTGGTAGGTAATCGTCACTTAGGCTACCATGTCAAGCTCAAGCGTTGGTTTTCGCGGGTTGAGCAAGTGGGAGCTCACCCAAAATTTGTAGTGTTAAAAGCGCAGCTTTAGAGTGTTTCAGTTTTGTTAAGATTAGACTCTAGTCATGTCTGAGTTCCAGTAATGTCCGGGTTATAGTTGCTTGGATTTTTCCCTACCATGGGGCGATAAAAATCGGCGATAACCTGCATGTCAGCAGCCATATTTGCGCTCGGTTTAAGAACTTTACCAATGCCGCCAGTGCGCGTTGCGTAATCAAAGTAAGCCAGTGCTAAGGGAACGCCTGCGCCCTTAGCCATGTGATAAAATCCAGTCTTCCAACGTGCGACGCTATCACGGGTGCCCTCTGGCGCAATGGCCAAAATCAAATTTTTGTTATTAGCGTAAACCTCAATTGATGTGTCTACAAAATTTTTACTCGCTTCCCGATTCAGCGGGATGCCCCCTAACCAGCGCATGATCGGGCCAGCAGGGCCCTTAAATAGTGTGTGCTTACCAATAAAATACACTTCCAAGCGCATATGAAATGCCATAGCAATGCCGAGGGGAAAGTCCCAGTTAGACGTGTGTGGTGCTGCGACAATGAGGTAACTTCCATTAGTGGGCGCCACGTTAATGACCTTCCAGCCATTAAGCTTTAATACTAACCAAGAAAGCAGCCTCACAGCATGAATAACACCTGGGGTATTGTGAATGGTAAAATGCATAGAAATACGGGCCTAGGGGTAAATTTTGCGGTATTATAGCAGGCCGCCCATGAGCGCGAGTAAAGTTTAATTTTATTAGCCCTAATCAAAGTATTGAGGGCGTCTTGGAGTCACGAATGAAAATTGCCGAAAATAGCGTAGTTAGCTTCCATTATACCCTGACCAATGGGGCTGGTGAGTTAGTTGATACCTCACGCGAAGGCGAACCTTTACCCTACTTACATGGTGCAAATAATATTGTGCAAGGCCTTGAAGAAGCACTCGTAGGTAAACAGTCAGGTGATAAATTACAGGTTGAAGTGCCCCCCCATCTTGGTTATGGCGAGTATATGGAAGAGATGGTTCAGCAAGTCGATCGTCAAATGTTTGCTGGTATTGATACCTTAGAAGTAGGCATGCAATTCCATGCCGAAGGTGATTCAGGGCAACAGCAAGTCGTTACCATCACGGCGATTGAAGGCGACATGGTGAGCGTTGATGGTAACCACGATTTAGCAGGTGAAATGCTCAATTTTGATGTGGAAATTATGGATGTGCGAACTGCTTCTGAAGATGAATTGGCGAATGGCCATATTCATGGTCCAGGCTGCAACCACTAGTTTTTATGACCTTCGGTCTTCAAAGGGGTTATTTCTAGCCCGTTTCGAGATCTTTTAGCCCGCTACATAACCCTTATTTTAGAGCACCTGCCTAACATTATGGAAAAGACATATAACCCGAGTGCCATTGAGCAACAATGGTACCAACAATGGGAACATAATAATTACTTTGCCCCCTCGGGTGAAGGCACCCCCTACAGCATTGTTATACCGCCACCCAATGTGACGGGTAGCTTGCATATGGGGCATGCGTTTCAAGACACCATTATGGATGCCTTAACACGATTCAAACGTATGCAAGGCCATGACACCTTATGGCAAGTGGGTACTGATCATGCAGGTATTGCTACGCAAATGTTGGTGGAGCGAAAAATTCAGGCTGAAGAAGGCAAAACACGGCATGATTTAGGCCGGGATAAGTTTCTCAAAAAAGTGTGGGAATGGAAAGCTGAGTCTGGAGGCACGATCACCCAACAACTGCGACGAATGGGTGCCAGTGTGGACTGGAGTCGAGAACGCTTTACTATGGATGATGGCTTCTACACTGCGGTGCAAGAAGCTTTTGTGCGTTTGTATGATGATGGTTTAATTTATCGGGGCAAGCGGTTGGTTAATTGGGACCCCAAATTACACACTGCCATTTCAGACTTAGAGGTGGAATCTATAGATGAAAAAGGTTATCTGTGGCATTTGCGTTACCCCCTAGCGGGTGGTGCAACCACTGACGATGGTAAAAATTTTTTAGTGGTTGCGACTACCCGGCCAGAAACGATGCTGGGTGATGCTGCGGTTGCAGTCCATCCTAAAGATGAGCGGTATAAGCATCTTATCGGACAGTTTATCAAATTGCCTTTGGTGGGCCGTTTGATTCCTATTATTGCAGATGATTATGTGGATCAGGAGTTTGGTACGGGGTGCGTCAAAATTACCCCGGCACATGATTTCAATGATTACACTATGGGCCAGCGCCATGATCTAGGCATGATTAACGTATTCGATCACGATGCTGCCATAGTCCAAGTTCCTGAGGTCTACACCACCTCAGGTGAGGTGGTTGCAGCGCATGAAGAAAGTATTCCTGCTGCTTATCGCGGCTTAGATCGATTCGTGGCACGTGAGCAAATTGTGACTGATCTTACTGCAGCAGGTTTGCTTGAAGAAATTGAAGATCATGGGCTAAAAGTGCCCCGTGGTGACCGTTCTGGTCTGATCATTGAACCCTTACTCACTGATCAGTGGTTTGTGAGTACTAAACCACTGGCAAAACCAGCCATCGAAGCAGTAGAAGATGGCCGTATTGAATTTGTACCTAAGCAATGGGAAAACACTTATTTTTCTTGGATGCGAGATATTCAGGATTGGTGTATCTCACGTCAGCTTTGGTGGGGGCATAGAATTCCTGCATGGCACGACGACGATGGTGCCTTTTATGTGGGTCGCAGTGAAGCAGAGGTGCGCCTAAAACACAAGTTAGGTGATATCAATCTTAAGCAAGATGAAGACGTTTTGGACACTTGGTTCTCTTCTGGATTATGGACCTTTGGAACTCTTGGATGGCCCAACTCTACGGAGGCTCTGGCGAAGTATCATCCAACGGATGTATTGGTCACCGGGTTTGATATTATTTTCTTTTGGGTAGCGCGGATGATCATGATGACTATGCACTTAACCAAAGACGAAACTGGCGAAGCACAAGTACCCTTCAAAACAGTCTATGTACATGGTTTAGTGAGAGACCAAGACGGCGAAAAAATGTCTAAATCTAAAGGCAATGTCATTGACCCGCTCGATTTAATTGATGGTATTGAGCTTGATGCGTTGTTGGAAAAGCGCACAGGCAATATGATGCAGCCACAGTTGGCTAAAAAGATTGAAAAACAAACCTTAAAGCATTTTCCCGATGGTATTGCCTCATATGGCACTGATGCCCTGCGCTTTACCTTGTGTTCATTAGCATCTACCGGCCGAGATATTAAGCTTGATCTGGGCCGTATTGAAGGTAACCGTAACTTCTGTAATAAGATCTGGAATGCCACCAACTATGTGCTGATGAATTGTGAAGCTGGAGATTGTGGCCAAACGGGTAGCGAAGTTGAATTAAGTTTAGCCGATCGTTGGATTCGCTCACGCCTGCAAAAGGCCGAACAAAAAGTGACTGAGTCAATGGGGGTATACCGCTTCGATCATGCCGCTGAAGCTCTATATCACTTTATTTGGAGTGAATATTGCGATTGGTATTTGGAGTTATCTAAGCCTGTTTTGTGGGATGATAATGCAACAGAGGCTCAGTTGCGTGGTACTCGCCGCACTTTAGTTGGGGTGCTAGAGGCGGTATTGCGTTTGGCGCACCCATTGATGCCCTATATTACTGAAGAAATTTGGCAAAAACTCAAGGGCCTTGCAGGTAAAGGGGGGGCTAGCATTATGCTGCAACCTTATCCAGTTGCTGATGCAGGTTTGATTGATGAAACGGCTGAAGTTGACTTAAACTGGGTACGTGGTGTAATCGATGGAGTGAGGAATATTCGTGGTGAAATGAATATTGCCCCCGGCAAACCAATTCCTGTGCTGTTAAAGCAAGGAGATACTGCAGACAGGCAGCGCCTTAATACTAACAGTCAGTTTCTTATCAAGTTAGCCAAGCTAGAGTCGATTACTTGGCTAGAAGAAGATGACGAGGCCCCATTGAGTGCAACTTCACTCGTCGGTGGATTAGAAGTATTGGTGCCAATGGCTGGATTGATTGATAAAGATGCAGAGTTGGGGCGTTTAAATAAAGAACTTGGCAGACTGCTAGGAGAGATTAAACGCCTTGGTGGTAAACTTAGTAATGAAAAATTTGTGAGCAAAGCACCTGCTCAAGTCATTGATAAAGAACGTGATAAGTTAAGAGACGCTGAAACTGCGGCCAATAAGTTGCAGCAGAAAGTCGCCAAAATTGAAGCGATCTAGGCGCAATGGACGCATATATTGGTCATTTGAGGAGACCTGGTCCGTTATTAATTCGGCTCTAGGGGTATTAATTGACTTTTCTCTTTGGGCGATGCTAGACTAAGCACCGCACTAGCTTGACCGTTATGTGTGGAGTCACAAACTATTGCTGAGTCGACCTACAAGCAGAATTTGATTGTAAGAAGCACAGTGAACGATGGTTTGTAAATTTAATTTAGTAGCAAAGAGTAAGAATATGAGCAAAGGTACAGTGAAGTGGTTTAACGCCGATAAAGGTTTCGGTTTCATCACTCCAGAAGATGGCGGAAAAGATTTATTCGTACATCACTCTGAAATCCGCAATGGCGGCGGTTACGCCACTTTGAACGACGGTCAAGCCGTAGAATTCGAAGTTGGCCAAGGCCAAAAAGGCCCTTGCGCCAACAATGTTGTTCCTTCTTAATTAGTTAAGAACATGACATTAATAAAACGCCGCTTAAAGCGGCGTTTTTTTTGTCGTCAAGCAAAGTAGGTGACGCTCTTGATGATTGGCCCACACCGTCTTAAAGCTTGTGGTATTGCATGGTCCTGCCTGATTCTTGGTAAGCGCGAAAATGCTCACGGGTGGTTATGAGCATTGTGGGTTCCTGTGTCACCAGTTCAATAATTCGCTCATACTCTTTGGGTGCAAGGTCTGAGCACAAATTGATGCAGATATCCTTGTGTTTGGGCACCACAACAGAGTCAGGGTGACCCAGTATGATAGAGCTATCAATCTTTTGGTCGGCACAAGCGTGAGCAATGAAGGCATCAGGTTTAAAGGCCCAAAGGTACTGATCGAGATGTGCCACTTCAGCTTCATCTTGGCAGAGGATGTACACAGCTTGACAGGCGGTTTCAGCTTTCTCCAATAAGCGACACAACACAGAGTAACGGCTGGCCGGATCGGCAGAGTTAAGCTGATAGAAATCTGCTCGCACTGCCTTTATGCCTGATTAACTATGTGCTGCACCAAAAGCGGTACGCAACGTCCAGTGGCACCTTTTTTGGCTCCTGAGGTCCAGGCTGTGCCAGCAATGTCTAAATGAGCCCAAATAAAGCTTTCAGCAAAACGAGACAAGAAACATGCTGCTGTAATAGTGCCTGCAGCACGCCCACCAATATTACCTAAATCAGCAAAGTTGCTGTCCAGTTGTGCCTGATATTCTTCACCCATAGGCAACTGCCATGCATGATCAAAGGCTTGCTTACCAGCACTCATTAGACTTGTAGCAAATGCGTCATCATTACTCAGTACAGCGCTGGTGTGGTGGCCAAGAGCAATAATACAAGCGCCTGTAAGCGTCGCAACATCCACTACAGTTTTAGGTTTAAAACGCTCAGCATAAGTTAATGCGTCACACAACACGAGGCGACCTTCAGCATCAGTATTAAGGACCTCGACCGTTTTGCCTGACATCGTTGTAAAAATATCTCCGGGTTTAGAGGCCGTACTAGAAGGCATGTTTTCGGCACTAGCTACAATAACGACTAGGTTGACTTTTAAATCCATTTTAATGACCGCCTGCATGGCTCCCATAACACTAGCTGCGCCACACATGTCGTACTTCATTTCGTCCATTGCAGCACCTGGCTTAATGCTAATACCGCCTGAATCAAAGGTAATTCCTTTACCTACTAGGACATGGGGTTGGGCCCCTTTTTCGCCACCTTGGTAATTGATGATGATAAGTTTAGAGGGTTCAGCACTGCCCTTACCGACGGACAGAAGAGAATGCATGCCTAGGGCTTCCATTTCTGCCTCTTCGAGTACTTGAGTTGTGACTTTATCAGAACCAGCAGCCAACTTGTGGCCCTGTTCAGCTAGATAACTTGGAGTGCAGATATTACCAGGAAGATTGCCCAAATCACGACATAGATCCATTGCCTGAGCAGTGGCTACTGATTGATCTAGTTGAGCTTGAGAACTTGTGTCAGCTAACAAGATCATATTGGTACTGGGTGGGACGTCTTTAGGTGTTGTTTTAAACTGATCAAACCGATAACATGCTTGCACTATGGCCTCTACCGTGAGGCGGACCTTACTATTTAGGTCTAGATTTTTTGTTGGTATTGTGGTCAATTGGTTGAGCACAGAAGGACCAGGGTTCGAGCTAATTTGTGACCATGCAGATTGAACTAATTGACAGTATTTGCGCCCACTGAGTTGATCGGCAACACCGGTGCCGATGACTAAAATACGGTCTGGACCTGAGCCAGCGTTAAGGAACAATTGACTACTCTTAAATTTACCAGATAAGTCACCGCTGGCAATAGCATGGGTGATGGCACCATTGAGTAATTCGTCAGCAGCCTTAAGGCAAGGGGTTGTCAGATCATCATGACCTTCTGCTGCCTTGGCTAAGGGTAAAATCACACTCGACCCAGCACTAAGTTCAGTCGCATTCTGTTGTAAAGAAAAATTCATGGTGTCTCCAAGACAATTTAACAAGTCAGTGCCCCTGTATAACTCAAGGCATGATCAAATTTTACGCCAAAACGATTGATGTCTCTAGGAAAGTTTGGGGATAATGTGGCTTAAATCTTTGTTTTGCAAAAAATCTGATACACTGATGCCCATCGTTAACCTTAGGTAGCTATTACCCTGTGAAGAAGCCAGTCATTTGTCCTTAATTACCCGTTATATCAACAAAGAAGTGCTAATCAGTGCGTTGGCTGTGAGCATGGTGTTGCTGCTTATTATATCCAGTAGCCGCTTTGCTTATTATCTCAGTAAAGCGGTGACTGGCGAACTCGATGCTCAAGCGGTATTAATTATTATCGCTAACTTGTTGCCTGCATACTTAAGTACATTATTGCCCTTAGGTGGCTTTTTAGGGGTGCTACTGACCCTGGGTAAGTTGAGTGTCGACAACGAATTGACGGTGATGTTTGCCAACGGTGTGAGCCAGTGGCAACTCGTGCAAATGGTGCTTGTACCGTTATCTATATTAGCTGTGCTGGTTGCGACTTTGAGCCTTTGGCTAGCACCAGAGACTTCTCGTAACGTGGAAGAAATTCTGTATCAACAATCTCATACCACGGAGTTTGACAGCATTGTGGCAGGTCGTTTTCAGGGTAATATTGAGCGACAAGTTATTTATGCTGAAACGATGAGTGATGACCGTCAGCAACTCCTCAACGTCTTTGTTTTTAATCGTCCCACAGCAACGGCATCACCTGCGTTAATCAAGGCCACTTCAGCTCGACAAATATTTGATGAAACCTATCAAGAGCGGTACTTGTTGCTTAAGCAAGGCTCAAGAACAAATGGTGAACCAGGACAGTTAGACTATACCGTCACCCAGTTTGAAGAACTGGCTGTGCGTTTGTATAACGAAGAATTAGAAATTAACATCACCCGAGGATTTACCTTGCCTACGCTGATGCTTATTGGTTCAGAAAACGCCGATCACAGGGCTCAGCTTTACTGGCGTATTTCCTTACCTTTGATGACGATTATCGTGAGCTTTATCGCCATTGCATTAGGCCAAGTTAATCCTCGCAAAGGACGTTTTGTTAGACTGCTGCCGGGCATTTTACTGTATTTAGTTTATCTATCTGCGTTAACAAGTTTGCGTGACGAAATGACTAAAGCAATCGCTAATGCGGACCTAAAAATATGGCTACTGCATGGCTTTTTTCTTTTATTGGGTTTGATTTTATTATTTGCACCACATTGGTTTAGGCAATGGTCTAAAAGAGGTAGTATTAATGCGCCTGCTTGATCTGCATATTGCCCGCCACATCTGGGCTTCTGTCGCCATCGTTCTGCTAGTTATTCTTGGCTTAGATCTCATGACTGCTTTGGGCAGTGAACTAGATGCATTAGAGAATGGCGCCAGCTTTAAGCAAGTATTAACGTATATTATATTAACTGTGCCTCGAAGGATTTATGAATTCATGCCACTAACGGTGTTAGTGGGGTGTTTGGTCGGGCTAGGAGCATTAGCTAACAACAGCGAACTGACGGTAATGCGAGCTTCTGGTATTTCTGTTTGGCGCATTGTTTGGTCTGTGACTAAAGCAGTGTCTATGTTTATTGTGGCAGCGGCTTTATTGGGTGAACTGGTGGCTCCAGTCAGTCAGAGAATGGCTGAAATTGAGCAATCACAGTACAAAGGCGTGGCCTCAACCAATGGGTTTTGGTTGCGAGAAAATAATGATTATATTTTCGTTCAATCTGTGCGCTCTGATGGGGTCTTGCAAGGTGTTGCAAAGCACCGTTTCAAAAATCATAATTGGCAACAAACTGTGGTTGCAGAGAAAGGTATATTTGCTAATCAGCAGTGGACTTTACATGACTTACAAGAAGTATCTGTTGAAGGACAGAATGTGCTTCAAAAAGGTCAGTCCACTGCACCTTGGTCAGTCTCTTTAAAACCTCACCTGCTGTCCATCTTAAGCATGGACCCACAGCACTTAGCAATTGGTGATTTAGTGGAATACAGCCAATATTTAGATCAAAGTGGGTTAGAAGCAGCACCTTATGAATTAGCTTATTGGAAAAAATCCTTGCAACCTTTGGGTACTTTATCCCTAGTTTTTGTGGCTATCTCCTTCGTCTTTGGCTCTACTCGAACCGTGACCCTAGGTCAAAGAGTGTTAGTGGGCGTATTGGTTGGTTTAGCGTTTAACTACGCTCAAGCCGTTTTAGGACCCGCCAGCAGTGTTTTTGGGTTTACTCCCTTGCTCGCCTACTTGTTACCTATTTTAGTGTGTTTTATTAGCGGCTTATGGCTGCTTCGTAAAGCGGGCTAAACTTCATTTTTAGGCAGTTGAACAATGCGGCTGTTAGACCAGTGATCGTGCCAGCTTAATTTGTTGTTATCGAACATGATCCACCAATAGCCCATGCCAAGAGCAGCGGCGGAAAATATAGCAGCCATAAAACGTAATAGCGCTTGTTTAGCACTCAGAGGCTGGCCTTGATCTGATTCTACCCTCAAGCGCCAAGCGATCATACCGAGCGTCTGCCCAGATTGGGTCCAAAATAAAGCAAAAAACAAGAAAGTCACAAGAAACACAGTGCTCTCATAGATTGGACCAGTGACGGCTTCTCCATCATTAAAGAAAAGAAATACATAGCTTATCGTCATCCAGACAGCGATGACTAGCAAACTATCATACATCATGGCCAGCAAGCGCTTTACTAAGCTAGCATTAGGATGGTTATGGGAGGTAAAGCGTCTGTTACTCATAAACTTGAAACCCGAAGGGTGTTAAAAATTAAATTAAATTACTCAACCATGGTTTAAATCGTTGAGTCAAAAGCACTTATTATGATAGCACAAGTAAAGGTTACTGCGAGTTCAAGTGAGTTGATCAAAAGTATTATTTGAGTTTAAGTATGCGGCTTTGCAAGTTGATCTTGTCTGATCTCATACTGGAACAAGAATTGACTGGTTTTCAGCCTGAAATTGAGGCACTTTACTTTAATCTCAGCTCAGAGTTACCCCTATGGGCAACTAAAAACTTAGCCATAATGATGGAAAATACATGCAAGAAAATAATAAAAAGCGCTGTGGCTGGCCGACAAAAGATGCACTATATCTCGCCTATCACGATCAAGAATGGGGTCATGCTGTGCATGATGATACGCGATTATTTGAACAGTTGGTGTTAGAAGGCGCCCAAGCTGGACTGTCTTGGCTCACCATACTTAAACGGCGGCACCACTATAAGCGAGTCTTCTGTCAATATGACATGAACAAGTTGGCTGCATTTACTGAGGCTGATATTACCACTGCCTTGTTAGACAAGGGCATCATTAGGAACCGTTTGAAAGTCCTAAGCGTCGTCAACAATGCTGCAAAGTTTATTGCGGTACAAGAAGCATTTGGCAGCTTTGACGCTTATATTTGGGATTTCGTTGGAGGCGTTAAAATAGTTAATCACTATAGCAAAGACGCTGATGTGCCAGCCCAAACCGAGCTTTCTAAGCGGATTGCCAAAGATTTAAAGCGACGCGGGTTTAAGTTTGTTGGACCGATTGGCATGTATGCTTACATGCAAGCTATTGGCATGGTTAATGACCACTTAATCCATTGTTTTTGTCATTCAGAGTGCAGCTAGGACTCACTATGGTACGCATATTTGGTTGGGTCTTGGGACTAATACTCTTAATCTTGGGAAGTATATTTTTGTGGGTGACATACCAACAAGCGGAACATTTAGTGCATCACCCTTTGCCTTCTCGAAGCCTTTTCAAATCTGCACCACAAGATTTCGATTTGCAAGTCATAGAAGTCGAGTTAATTAATTCGGACAAGCAAAAGCTGCATGGTTATTTTTCAGGCAGCCGCAATGGCGCCTTCGTAATGTTACAACATGGCTTCAAAAATAACCGAAGTGAGATGTTCGAGGAAGCGAAAATATTGCAGGATGCAGGCTATGGTATCTTGATCACGAGCATACGTGCTCATGATTTTAATGATGGGGATAAAATCACTTTTGGTATCAAAGAAATAGACGATTTACACGCTTGGTATCATTATTTAATACATCAAAGAGGTGCTATAAAAAATCGAGTTGGTTTATTGGGTAACTCTTTGGGTGGATCCATAGTTATTAACTATGCCGCTTTTAATCAAGACATTGCCGCTGTTGTTGCAGTCAGTGCATTTTCTTCCTTGCAGGATACCATTAATGTTTCAGTGGAATATTTCACTGGCCTACCTGCCTTTCCTTTTGCCCCCATGATTTCATTTTGGGCAGAATTGATACTCGGAGTTGATGTTGAACAGGTCAATGCCACCAAGGGCGCTGCGAGTTTGTGTAATACGCCTTTGTTTATAATGCAAGGTGGTCAAGACATCGTTATTTCGGCGGAGAGTGGCCAATGGCTTTATGATAGTGCTTGTGGCGAAAGAACCCTTTGGTTTGAAGAAACCCTTGGCCACACTGCCTTTGATACGAAAAGACCCGACGAGTTCAGGCGTCGGATGATTGAGTTCTTTGATCAGTCTTTATTGTAAGGAGGCGCTTAAAATTTTGAGCCAATGCTTACGTTAAAGCTAGAGGACGTCGCCTTAGTGCTAGTTTTGGCCAAAGTTGTCACCTTAGATCTGTAGCCAATATTTAGTATCAAAGCATCCATGAAACCTATATTTAAATCAAATCCAGTTTCTAAATCATCAAATAGGTTAGAGGTGCTAGTGCCTAGTTTGAGTGCTAAACTCGAGGACTCGCCTACACTGATGTGGTGCATTGCACCCAGCATCATTAAAGTTTCGCTATTAGTCCCTACCTTTGCTCTGTTGCCACTAAAATAGGTGGATGTATTTTCCCCCAACCGATAACGCACGCCAAGGTCCATGAAGCTAATGGAGTTATCAGCGCTACTGGGCGAGGCACTGCTGGAACTCAGCATGAAGCCTAATTTTTCACTTAAAGCAATGTCTGCGCTAATTTTCGCTTTTGTTCCACTGAGGGAATAAAGGGTACTATTGACGTAGACTTTTCCACTATTTTTAGTCAAACCAGCAGTGGCTTGATTACCTGTCGCCATGCTTGTGACAGGTATGGATAACAAAATTGCCGTGGCAGCTACTGTTGCCACTGAACTTAATTTTTTCATCTTCACTTTTCCTTAATTATTCCATTAACCTTTAAAACTAACGTTATTATGACGCCACAATGCTTTTCGTGCAATTCAGCAGGCTGTATTATTTTGATTCATGTTCAGGTCAAAAGATTCACCCAGAAAGCCGTGAAAGGCTTGTATCATAGTCACATTGTCGAAATTAATTCATGGAAATCAGCCTTGTGAACTTATCCAATGCTCTAATAACACACCGTGTATCCTGTGCCTCAGTTTACCAAGCTGCATCGGTGGCAGGATTATGTTGCCCTGTATGTGGTGCCGCCCAAGAAGATGAGCTCCAAGTTTTGCGGCCGTGTAAACACCTCGCCTGTTGTTACGACCAAGAAGCTCAGCAGTTTACCTTTAAGAGTGACGACTTTAAGCAACGATTAGCAACAACGAAAATTTCCCTTACGGATGAGTTAAACGCTCAGGTGTTAGCTCAACTAGGTTATGAAGATGAGCTCTTAGCCCTAGAACTCACCCGTGCAGGTTGCTGGAGTCGCGAATTATTTGCGTTTAACTTTAATGTGAGCTAATGAACGTTTATTTGCACCTTAGTGAGACATGCTTTCTAATGGGGAATTATGGTTAGTTCGTTATTAGGTTTCTTTCATGTCAAACACCAAATATCACATCTTACAACTTGATTCCTTGGAGGATGGGGTCACACTCTATGTGCACCTGTGGCCCACTAAAAATGCCACAGGCTGGGTGCATATTATGCATGGCATGAGTGAGCATGGGGGGCGCTATGATGGTTTAGCTAAAGTCCTTAATAGTGAGGGGTTCAATGTCAGTGCTGGCGATCATCGAGGTCATGGGTATACTGGCAAGGGTGTTAATACCTTAGGTCACTTAGCCAACCAAAATGGTTGGAATAAAGTGGTGGTAGATCAGGCAGAGATCATTACTCATTTGCAACAGCAATGGAGTCAACCACTCACCATCTTAGGACACAGTATGGGGTCTTTTTTGGCCACTCGAGTGGCCCAAAGATATGCTAAAAAATTAGCTAATCAACTTCAAGGTTTAGTGCTTTCGGGGTCTAACTATAGTCCACCTTGGTTATTTAGAATAGGCTCTGTAATCGCCTCATTTGAGAGGTGGCGTCGGGGACCATTAGCTCAAAGCCGGCTATTAGACCAGTTATCTTTTGGCAGTTTTAATAACAACTTTAAGCCCCTTCGCACACCGAAAGATTGGATCAGTTCAGACTCAGTAGCGGTGGATACTTACATCGCAGACCCCCTAGCGGGTCATGGTATTAGTAATCAGTTTTGGTATGACTTTCTGCTCGGTCTGGCTGAATTGTCTGAGCCAGAATCTATGTCTAAAATCAATAATAATTTACCCATATACCTTTTTTCAGGTGATAAAGACCCTGTTGGAAAACAAGGTAGAGGAGTGATTGCTCTGCAAAAAGCCCTACAACGGGCAGGCTCCAAACAGGTTGATTGTTGCTTATATCCCAATGGTCGACATGAGATGCTGAATGAGTTGAATAAGCAGCAGGTGATTAAAGATTTGTTAGTTTGGTTGCAAAAAATTGTAAAAAGGTAAAGTTTATTCAATAGAATGAACGTTACTTAATCAGAAGTTTTGATGAATTTGATGATGGTTATTACCCGAGCATGCACGTTGCAAGTTGTTGTGGTTATTGAGTCTGTTTTAGTTATTTTATTTTGACTATTTTTGCATCAATCATAAACAAACCCGTTGCTTGCTCGAAAATTCACTAAATTAGGTATTTACGCTATAATTTGTGCCTTGTATTAAAGCCTACTAGCATCGTCAAACCGCCCAAGACTAGTGCTAAGTATGGCATCACGTGAATATTTGATATGGCAAACGGTAGAGGAAAAGAATGACACTGACGACATGGTTTTCCCTGGTTGCAATTTGCTGCTTAGGGGCAATGTCCCCTGGGCCCAGCTTAGCCGTTGTGCTGAGGCACACGATTAGTAACGGCCGCGCCCATGGCATAGCGACAGCAGTGAGTCACGCAGCAGGAGTTGCCTTATGGGCGTTGCTTACCGTTTGGGGACTGGCCCTGTTAGTGGTTGAATGGCCTTTGGTGTATCAGTTATTGACCTATGCGGGAGCGGCCTATTTGATGTGGATGGGCATTAAGGCTTTGCGCTCAAAGGGTGCGGGTCCGATGCATATCGAACCTTTGATTGCACCTCTTGGCGAAGCAGCTAGAGACGGATTAATGGTGTCTTTATTGAACCCAAAATTAGCCTTTTTCTTTATCGCGTTGTTCTCTCAGTTTGTTTCTGCCGAGTTAGTTTTAGCGGACAAACTAGTGATGACGGGTACCGCTGCGATCATTGATGCTGGTTGGTATATTATTGTGGCACTGGCCTTGTCGCACTCCACGGTACTTGAAAAGTTGCAGTCTAAATCGGCCATTATCGACAAGATCAGTGGAGTCATATTGCTAGGTTTGGCCTTGCGGGTAGTGACTTTATAGGGCTGTCATGGGCTGTAGCCAATTATTGGTGGGATAATTACAAATGGCATCTACCAAATGCAGGGTAAAAGCTTGGCGTGATTTTTCAGAGGTGTTGGCAGCGCTATAATGGGGCAGTTGCCCGTGTAAAATAATGAGGGTGCCTGCGGGAACTTCTAGTAACTCCAACGGTGTTAAAGGCCAAGGTTCATCATCTAATATTTCAAATTCTGTGCCTCCCTTTTTTGATAACTTAAAACGTTGTTTTAGCGTAATTTTGTGACCACCCTTAAGGGCCTGTAAACAACCATTGCTGGCTGTCGCATCTTCTAAGGCGAGCCAAAATCCAATACAACTTTTAGGCTCAGTATAGAGAAAGGTTGAATCCTGGTGGAGGCCTACTTCACCGCCAATGCTAGGTTGCTTAAAAATGTGCATAGATTGCACTGCCTCAGGCTTTTCTATACCAAGATCACGACCCAAGGAAGTAAAATCCAGCTCGTTTACAATGCCTTTATATACCGGGTCTAGTCGGTGTTGGGCATGGCCTATTTTATTAATAGATTGTTGTTTAGGCACGGTAAAATGGCCTTCACTGTCAATGGCCTTCTCTTCAAAGAAAAAGCTAACGTTACTGCCGGATGCTAAAAAGTAATCGTCACTGGTTCGTTCTTGTTCATCGGTTTTAAAAATGGACCGGACTGGGGGTGGTTCAAACGCTTCAATAAGCTCTTCGGCTCGTTGCATTAGCCCCTGACGCTGGATTGGCGATATAAACTCAGGAATAATAAGGTAACCTTGTTGGTCAAATTCTTGAAGTTGTTGAGGGCTGAGCATAATTAAGATCCAAAGAATAAACGCTGACTTTTGCATAAAACGCAGTAATATACAAAGCCTTTATTGACTCTTTCTTTATTGAGGTGATTAAGACCATAGCGATCCATAGTCTTTGTAAAACTAAATGTCACCTGCTCGTCACCCTGGATGCTTGAAGAGCATTCAATTGTGGATTTTACGCCAGAAATCGCAGAGCATTAGGTGGCATTCGCTCAAGATCCAAAGTTTATCTGCCTCTGTGTTTGAACAGCTAGCAGGGCCATCGCATTAGTGTTTGGTACGGCAATGGGCAAAGTATGATGAGCCAACCACCTATCGGCTAAAACCAGTCAATAGTGTTTTCACCGTCGGTGTCAATATTTAACCATTGATCTGGGGCATCACCCTCCTGCCAACCAGAAGTAACACAACGCACAGTCGACTGAAAGTGCTGAAAGGCTTGTTGGGCACAGTCTTTGTCATCGGCCCAGGGAGTGATTTTGGTATTAAACCAAACACTACTAAAGTTAGCATTAACCTTGTTGAGCACCAGAATTTCGAATGCTGGGGGTTGGTCTCTAAAAGTCGCCCAGTATGACTGACGCTTAGGAGTAAAATCCTTAATTTTAAGGCTAGACGTGCAGGTTTGTAACCAAGTTTTGATCGCCTCTGGACTAACTGACTTAATGTAAATTTCAATATCAGAGGGCATGTTACTCATGAACCTTTCACCATGAGGCGCGTAAGAATCTCAAAGTAGACTTGCGTAAGCTGTTCTAAATCTGCCACTTTGACACATTCATTGAGTTTATGAATGGTGCCGTTGCAAGGCCCAAGTTCAACTACCTGAGCACCTGTTGGGGCAATAAACCGGCCATCAGAGGTGCCACCTGCAGTGGACAATTGGGTTTCAGTGCCGGTGATGGCTTTGATAGCATGGCGGCAAGCATCCACCAAAGCGCCTGATTTTGTTAGGAAGGGCAGGCCGTTATAAGTCCATAGAATATCGTAAGTCACACCATGTTGATGCAAAATAGCTTCAAGTTTAGTCGTCAGGTCAGCTGCAGTCAGTTCTGTAGAATAACGAAAATTGCACATGACTTCTACATGGCCAGGCACGACATTAGACGCACCCGTGCCTCCATTAATATTAGCAATCTGAAAGCTGGTGGGCGGAAAAAATGCATTACCATCATCCCACTTGGTTGCTGCGAGTTCGGCCAATGCGGGTGCAATTTTATGGATAGGATTGTCCACTAAGTGAGGGTAGGCTACATGGCCTTGGATGCCTTTGGCAGTAATAGACGCTGTTAAAGAACCCCGTCGACCGTTCTTAATGACGTCACCCAAAGAAGTGGTGGACGAAGGTTCGCCCACAATACACCAGTCTATTTTTTCATTACGTGTTTCTAGGGCATCGATCACTCGGGTGGTACCATCAACAAAGGGGCCTTCTTCATCGCTGGTTATCAGCAAGGCCAAACTACCTTGGTGATCTGGGTGAGCGGCGATAAATTGCTCCAGAGCAATGACCCAGGAGGCTAAACTACCTTTCATATCAGCTGCCCCCCGGCCGTATAAAAAGCCATCCTTCAGCGTTGGCTGAAATGGGGGTGTATGCCATTGCTCTACTGGGCCACTAGGCACTACGTCGGTATGCCCAGCAAAGGCCAAGACTGGCTTTTCTGTGCCACGGCGGGCCCAAAAATTGTCTACCTCGCCAAAGCGCATGCGCTCAATATTAAAACCTATAGCTTCAAGGCGAGCAATCATCAATTCTTGACAACCCTTATCCTCGGGCGTTACTGAGGCACGGCCCATCAGATCTTGGGTTAAAGCGATGGTAGGGGACTGAGACATAATTTGAGTCACTTTAGTTATTACTGTGTAGATCAGAATTGAGTTCCACTGCCGTACCATTAGGCTTGACTTCAATGCGACCATTGAGTGAATTGCGGCGGAATAAAAGGTCAGGTTTGCCAGCTAGTGTTGCCGCTTTAACGGTGTCCACTAACTCATTACGTGCGTCTAATAAGGCCACTTTTGAACCTCCGGTAATGTAAAGGCCTGCTTCGATAATGCAGCGATCACCAATGGGAATGCCCATACCCGCATTAGCGCCAATCAGACTATCTTGGCCGACCGAATTGACGATTTTACCTCCTCCAGATAGAGTTCCCATAGTAGAGCAGCCACCACCCAAGTCACTGTTATGACCTACGGTTACACCTGCTGATATACGTCCCTCAATCATACCGTGGCCTAGGGTGCCGGCGTTAAAATTAATAAAGCCTTCATGCATTACTGTGGTGCCTTCAGCCACATGGGCTCCTAAACGCACCCGAGAGGCGTCACCAATGCGAATCCCTTTGGGCACAGCGTAATCAGCCATGCGGGGGAATTTATCAACGGCGTTAACGTGTAGCAATTCACCCCGTAAACGAGCGTCCATCTGGCGTTGAGTTAAATCTTCAATAGCAATAGCACCTTCATTAGTCCAAGCTACATTAGGCAAGAGCCCAAAAATACCACTTAGATCCATAGAATTAGGCTGCTTAAGGCCTGCAGAGAGCAGTTGAAGTTTAAGATAGACCTCAGGGGTGGTTTGTGGACCAGAGTCTGTTTCTAGCAATGAAATGACCATTGGTTGGCCCGCATTAGCTGCCTGCGTTAACCACTTAGCTTGATCTAATTCTCCAGCATCAGTGCATGCCTTTGCCAACGCGCTAGCCTGTTTTGCATCGATTGATAAGGCATGGTTACCCGTCGCTATTTGACTACCCAGAACATCAGTGAGCACGGTCACTAATTCAACACTAGGATTTAAAATAGGCTGTGGATAGAAAACCTCTAGCCATTCTCCCTGACTAGATTGGCTACCAATGCCAAAGGCAAAACTGAAATGGCTCATAGGAATCTCCGATAAATGTTGTGTACAAACTCAGTCGTTCAATATTATAGAATAAAAGTTGCCGTTAAAAACTATCGTTTAAAAATGATGGCATATTGTTCAGGCTTAAAACCGCAAAAGGCTTGCAAAGTTATTTCATCTTGGTTTTGCGGGACGGTTTGCAGGGTTAGCAAGGGTCGTTTAATCATGCTAGGGTTTTGGGCCAAAAGTTCGCAAATATTTGACTCGCTTACTGCGTCCTGCTGCGCTGCAGATAGTTTACGCCAGGTGGTGCCCCGTTTATTAAGCAGGAGTTCCCAACCTACTTGGTGCGACCAAGTCTGAAGTTCGAGAACACTTGGGGGGTGTTTCTTGTAATCTCGGAAACTAAATTCAATGCCTGCAGCCTTGAGCCATTGTTTCGCTTTTTTAATACTGTCGCAATTACTGATGCCGTGCATTTGTATATGAGTCAAAGGGGTTTCCAAAAAAAGTTGAGACGCCGATGGGAGGGGCTGTAGATGGACTAAAGAAGTGCCGCCTAAATAATACCAGAAACTTGCTTTGATTAGCTATTTAGGGGCGCTAAAATAATTTCAATCAACTGATTTATATTTGCGTGACTTGATCTGATTTATCTTCAGTTATCCTGAACTAATTGAGGACAAAGCTTTAAGCTCTAAAACATGGTTGGGCTGCAAGTTCATTAATCATGTTCATGATTAAATTTTGGGGTTGCATTCAAGTTGGAAAAAGTCCATGAGTAATTGATTAAACAAGTGTGGTTTTTCTAGGTGAGCCGCATGGGCACAACCGGGCAGCACAGCTAACTGAGCGGCGGCAATATTACGCCATAGTTGCTCTGGCTGACTCCACTGGTAGGTCCGATCACCATCACCCCAAATAACTAACGTGGGTGACTTAATTTGCGTCAGATATGACTCACCTGACCAAGGCTCCATGGCATTAAGCCCTGCCAAAGATGCCTGCAGTGAGGCTTTTTCTGCAAGGACTGCACACACATGATATTGTGCTGCCTGCTCGCCTTTAATAAACCAAGTGGCTGCGATACGACACCCTGTGGCTTTTGCCCCATCGGCTGTGACCCGTCGCTTAGATTCTTGAATAGTTTCAAACCGATTGGGCAGCATACCTACTGGGCCAGTCCCATATAAAATTAAATGATCAATTCTAGAAGGCGCCATAGCTGCCATTTCTTGCACAATCATGCCGCCCATGGAGTGTCCCAACAAATGAAAGTATTCGATCCCTAACTGATCAAGTTGGCCAAATACATATTCAGCATAGCCCCTGATAGATTGGGGCGATTTCATGGTTTGGTTGAGTCCAAATCCAGGCAAGTCTACGGTGACAAGATTAAAGTACTGAGATAACAAGGTGACCTGCTGTGCCCACTGAGCACTGCCACCCAAATAACCATGGACTAAAACCAAATGTTTCTTCATTAATCTTTCATTCTCGAGTCTGTACGCTAACACCCATCATCAGCGTGGGTTACTTTCTTTCACCTTGCACTATTCTATCGAGCATCATGGCGCAAAAAAGGATAGCAAAGCCAGCCAGAATACCTTGGCCGACATTGGCATACTGAAGGGCCTCAAGCACATCTTCTCCGAGGCCTTTAGCGCCAATCAAGGAGGCAACCACCACCATTGCTAAACTGAGCATGATCGTTTGATTGACGCCTGCACGAATAGAGGGGCTCGCTAGAGGCAGGTCTACACGGGTGAGCAGGTACCATTTACTGGCACCAAATGAAATCGCCGCCTCACGCACATGCTCAGGCACACCCCTTAAGCCAAGTACTGTCAAACGGACAACGGGTGTGCCACCGAAGATCATCGTTGTAACCACAGCGGCAGCTTTGCCAGTGCCAAAAAAAGCGATCACTGGGATCATAAATACAAATGCTGGCATGGTTTGCATGAAATCCATAATGGGCCGAATAAATGCATAAAACTTGACTCTGCGGGCACAGTACAAGCCCAGGGGAATACCGATTAAAATCGATAAACATGCGGCTGTTCCGAGTAAAGCCAATGTGGTCATAGACTTTTCCCAAAAGCCCAAGAGCCCAATATAGAGTAAAAAAGCACCTGAATAGACAGCAGGGCGCAAACCCGCAGAAAGCCAAGTTAGGAGGATGATGAAACTTGCGATCACCATCCAAGGAGTTTGCACAAAAATCATTTCTAAGCCTTCCAGCATAAGCCGAATGCCATAGGTAATAGAGTCAAAAAAGGCTTCACCATTAATGACTGCGAAAGCGAATAAATTTTCTACCCAATCAATACTAGCCAATCTGATGCCATGTTCTGTGGGGAATTCGATAAGCCAAGGATATAGACCCGGAAAACTGTAGTGAGTGACTGTGGCTCCTATGATGAGCAGCATGAAGCCAGTGGCTAAAAATATATGTTTAGTGGGCATACCTGAGACAATATTCGCATCAAGTAGCCAATCTGAGAAACGCTTTTCAAATAAGGTATTGGCCGTCACTGTTTGTACGATTTTGATCCCAATTAAGATGGTAATACCGCCAAGAGTGATCACCAAGCCAGTGCCTTCAAGTTGCTCCGCCTCTAGGCGAATGCCACCAATAGCATTCTCTAGGGACTCAACCGTACGCCGGTAGACATCTATCTTATCGGTATTATTTTCGATGGCAGATGCAAGTTGTTGGCGTCTTAATTCAAGAGTGCCTTCTATGTTAGCAATCCTGCTCCATGCCTCGGTCGCAAGATCGCCAAAAAGGCCACGTACAATCTGCACTAAGGCAAAGGTTTCAACAATTAAAAATATAAGTCCCCAATTCCACATGCCACGAGCCGCAAACCAGATAGGACCAATAATGCCGGCCCATATATTGCAGGTCCAGACAAAGCGGGAATCATTACCAATACGGGTGAACTGTTGATCATAATAGTCTGCATTGGTTCTGACAAATTCAGCAACCTGTTGTTTACGCAAAATTTTTGAATCGTCGTTCTGGCTAGGTCTATGATTATCCATGGTTTCGGTGGTTAAGTTATTCATGATGTTTCTGCGCCCTCTACAATCACCTGCAGTATATCGCGACGAGTAACAACACCCACATCAATTCCTTTTTCCTGCACCACAATGGGCAGATCTACATTAATAGACAGTTGAATTAAGTGACTTAATGTCTCACTTTCTTGGACCCGTGGAGCGTCGTCCGATGGTTTGCCATGCGTAGTCTGATAGTCGGCCATAGGTTGCATTACTGCATGGGCACGAACAATTTTTAGTCTAGATATACCTGCCACAAAATCAGCCACATAATCGTCAGCTGGATTCATGACGATATCTTCAGCGGTGCCAATCTGAATGATTCTGCCGTCACGCATAATGGCAATACGATCACCTATACGCACGGCTTCGTCAAGGTCGTGAGTGATGAACAATGTCGTCTTCTTCATCACTGCGGACAGCTTGATAAACTCATCCTGCAATTGGCGTCGAATTAAAGGATCTAGAGCACTAAAAGGCTCGTCCATCAGCAACACTTCTGGATCAGCAGCCAACGCTCTGGCAAGACCAACACGCTGCTGCATACCGCCAGACAGTTCGTGAGCAAACTTATTTCCCCATGCATCCAACTCTACTGTTTTGAGCATTTTTGAGGCCAATCGGGTTCGTTCATTTTTGTTCATTGAACGAATTTCTAGGGGCATTGCTACATTGTCCAGCACTGAACGATGGGGTAACAATGCAAAATTCTGGAAAACCATTCCTATTTTTAAGTTACGGAATTTCTGCAATTCTTGTGGATTAAGAGCCATTACGTCGGTACCATTAATAAGGATCTTCCCATCAGTTGGCTCAAGTAACCGATTGAGGTGACGCACAAGGGTTGATTTACCGCTGCCAGACAACCCCATGACACAAAAAATTTCACCTCTCTTAACACTTAGGCTGACGTCAGCAACGCCCACTACGGCATTGTAAGTATCGTGTACTTGTGATTTGCTGAGGCCTTCTTCCTTGATCGCTATTAAAGCTTCGTCTGCTTGGTCGCCAAAGATTTTCCATACATTGGAAATTTCTATAACAATATCATCGGGTGATTCAATAGGCTGGGACGGCATACAAGAGACCTGTTAGCGGCTTGATAAAAGCAAATTATAAAAATAAAGCGGGTATCGGTCATAGACCCATACCCGCAAAGGTACTTATCCCTAAATATTACATTCCTAACCAGGCATCCACACGCTCTGGGTTATTAGCAATCCATTCACTAGCAACCTCGGATGCATCGCGCCCTTTGCCTGAAATTTCATAGGCAAAGCCACTGACATCATCTGCGGTTAAAGAGAAGCGTTCAAAGAACTCTACAATAGCAGGTGAGCGGCCTTGTAAAGATTTAGACCAAGCGATCTGAACATTTTTAAGGGCGTCTTTTGTCGCAACTTTTGATTCTTTATACCAATCTGGTGAATCAGAAGGCTGAACCATTTTATAATTTGCAGCATCATAAGTCGGCTCTGTCAGCATCGCCACATCAAACATAAACCAAATAGCGTGCGGCTTATAGCAATAAAAGGCATAACCTTCATTCTTAGCAATTGCATCCTTGACTCGAGCGGTCTTCACACTTTCTTCAGCACGAATAGGTTCAATAAAGGGAAGTAAATCGTAATCCCTTACCTTTACTTCGTTTACATTAGCTGAAGCCCAGCCTGGGGCCCCAATCCACATTTCACCTTTGCCGTTGCCATCGCTGTCCATCTTCATTGCAACATCAGGACGTCCAAGGTCAGCGATGTCGGTAATGTTATTGGCCTTACCAAACTGCTCTGGTACACAAAAGCCTTGATTGCCTTCATAGAAGTTTTTGCTTAATTGCACGGTGCCAGCACCATCAACATATTTTTTGGTAAAACTTTGTTGGTTGGGTAACCAAACGTCAGGATGCACATCAATGTCTCCCTTACCTTGGTCCATACCCTGAAAAATGGTGGCATTATTACCGGGTACGAGGTTTGCCTCACCACCAATGCGCTCAACAACGACCGCTTGCAGCAGGGCTGCAATGGCTTGTGCACCCGTCCAAGAAGGAGCGCCAATATTGACACTTTCACTGGCTACACTGGCACCACTGCCTAGTGTCAAACCAAGAGCGCATAAACTGTTAACAAATATTTTTTTCATTGATTTCTCCAAGTATGTATTTTAATCACTTGTGCTAGCTTTAGTAGCTGTGATTATTTTTATTTTACCAACACTAAAAACCATAGTGCTCGTTCCAACGGTAACGCCTGATCCAATTTCTTAGGCATTTAAAATTAGGTAACCTTACTTAGCGATTATCATGCCAATTAATAAAGCATAGATAAAGCCTTAGGTTATGCGTAAATCTGCTCATCAAAATAAATCGTTTGGGTCATCTTTGGTGCATTATCGCTAAGTTGCGTCTGCAACTGCACCATTGGCACTCAAATAACCCAACGACCAGGTTTATGAATCAAACTCAGTTCAAACTAGACCCTCATTCACCATGGTTGGTACTAATGATTAACCCAATGTTTTACTTATGGACTTAAATATAGCCAGGTAAATCAAAAGTATCAGGATATCCCGACAAGGAAACACTGCCTCCAGTATGCAAAAACACTACATTTTCACCTTGTTTAAAGTGGCCTTTGCGAATTAAATCAATGAGGCCAGCAAAACCCTTACCTGAATAGACAGGATCCAATAAAATGCCCTCATATTGAGCCAACATCTTGACAGCTTCGACCATGGATTTCGTAGGCTGGCCGTAGCCCTCGCCCACGTAATCACTATTGGCTACGACCTGTTCTCGAGCCACCACTGACGGATTCAGTCCCATATAAACAGCCGTACGCTGAGCTAAGTCATAAACCATATCTTCTTGTTTAGCTTTCGGTGCGCGGACTCCTACACCATACACAGGAATACCGCTGTTTATGCCTGCCATGCCTAACACCAAACCTGCTTGAGTGCCTGAACTACCCGTAGCATGAACTAAGTGATCAATTTTTAATGACCGATCATTGGCTTGTGTCGTCAGTTCTATGGCTGCATTGACATATCCTAGGGCACCAATTTCGTTGGAACCGCCCCCAGGAATAATGTACGGGTGCTTACCATCATCCCGCAGAGACTGTGCAAGTTCTTCCATAGCTGCGTTCATATCAGTGCCGGCAGGACGTGTTGAAATAGTGGCACCATGCAACTGATTGAGCATAACGTTGCCACTGTAATTGTAGGCATCGTCTTCAAACCCGGTTCTACTTTCCAGTAAAATATGACATGACATCCCTAGCTTTGCTGCAATTGCACACGTTTGCCGCGCGTGATTTGATTGGGTAGCGCCTTGGGTAATAATAGTATCTGCTTTTTCATCAACAGCGTCTGCCATGATGAATTCTAGTTTGCGAGTTTTATTGCCACCTGAAGACAGGCCGGTGCAATCATCGCGCTTGATCCATAGGTTAGGTCCACCGAGGGCCTTTGAAATATTCTGCATGGGTTCTAAAGGAGTGGGTAGGTGGGCAAAATGTAGTCGGGAAAAGTTAGAAGTATGCATGAGTTATTCCATAATTAATTTAAGGCATGTTTACATAATTTATTTTGCAATAATAATGCTATTTCTTTAGTATAACCTTAAAAAAATGAATGTTAAGAGGAGCAACATAGCTGATGGAACTCAAATGGCTTGAAGACTTGTTAGCCCTGCTTGAAGAAAAGTCAATCACTCGTGCCGCCGAGCGGCGACATGTCACCCAACCAGCCTATTCGCGAAGGGTTAAGCAGATAGAGGACTGGCTTGGGGTAGAACTGGTTAATAGGGCAACAAAACCAGTCAATATCCGCCCTATTGGCCTTGCGATGGAAGCAGACGTGCGCGATTTGGTTAATCGTTTCTATGCTCTACGTAACAAAGCCCATGAAAACCAGAATAAAATTACTTTCATCGCCCAACATACGTTATCGGTGTCTCGGATTCCTCAAATCATTCGTGATATCAATGCCCTATCACCAAAAACGAGTTTTCGCGTCATGCCTGCCAATAATAATGGTTGTCAAAACTTATTCCTTAAGGAAGGCGGTTTGTTGTTGTGTTACCAAAATAGTAACCAACCAATCAATTTTACTCAGGCTTCGATCGCTAAAATCAAGCTAGGCAATGATTACCTGCTGCCGGTAGTCTCTAGGGAACTAGCCATTAAGATGGGACCCATCAAAGCTGGTATGAGACTGCCCATTTTAATGTACCCTAAAGGAGGGTTTCTTGCAGAGTGTTTAGCGCAGATGTGTTTGCCTCGCGTTTTTCGTGACTATCGCGTTGAATTGGTGTGTGAGTCGGCATTCTCTGCGAGTCTCAAAGAAATGGTTTTGGGCAGCATGGGTATTGCTTGGTTGGCCAAAGACTTGATACAAACAGAGCTAGAAAATGGTGCATTAATATCCCTAGAGGATCTCTTAGGATCTGTGATGCTGGACGTTTTACTGTTTTGCAAAGAGGACGAGGCTAATGACCAAGTGACCAACGCGTTTAATATGATTGGCTCTTTTTAAGCTTCTAAAACCAGCGCATTTGCACAAGCTAAAGTTACCATTTAGTTAGATCTTGGTTCCCAACTCAACTTTGGCTGGGGTAGTGCTATGGATGCCATGCATTGATCGTACTCTTATTTTCTTTCAAGGCTTCAATCTGAGAGTATTATTCATCCAAGGAACAACAAATAGCGTTTTCAAGTTTAGTCAGTAGACTTTTATCAATAATGCGCTGGCCATTATTGAGTGTAATAAAAAACACGTCTTCCACACGGCCGCCAATGGATTGTATTTTTGCTTTTTGAAGGCTAATGCCTAAGCGCATAAACACTAAGCCCACCTGGGCAAGGAGACCCGGCCTATCGGCACTGAATAATTCCAAACGTGTCCAGCTGCGACCCTCTGGGTTGCTCAAACTCACGCTCGATGGCTGATTGAATAACTTGTGGGCCCTCGGCTGGCGTTGTTGCACAATATAGGCGAAGTCCTTGGGATGCAGTAAGGCTTGGGTGAGTCGTTCTTGCAGTTGCGTTAATAGGGTGGGGGTTTCATTAATGGTGTTGCCATGGCTATCCAACACGATAAAGGTGTCCATGCTGTAACCATCTTCAGTGGTAATAATGCGAGCATCTTGAATATCTAGGTTAAGCTGGCCAAGAATGGCACACAGCGCAGCAAATAGATTAGCTTTATCTTGGGTGTAAACAAAGATTTGGGTGCCACCCTCGAAGGCGCTATAAGAGGTTTCACTAATGGCAACTAAAGGCCCTTCAATTTGATGGTTGAGTATGGTCCTTGTATGCCAAGCAATAGTTTTAGCATTTTCACGGATAAAATAATCTTCGCCCAGATTTTTCCATAAACGCATGACTGAGGCGGGGTTAAAACGCTGGGTTTGCAATAGCTTGCGCGCGTCAATTTGGCTCTGTTCTATCAGCCCCTGGTGATCTACAGGAACATCTAGGCCTAAGCGCAGCACTCGGTTGGTTGCGGTATAAAGTTGCCTCAATAAGGATGCACGCCAATTATTCCACAGGGCTGGGTTGGTCGCATTGATATCACTTACTGTGAGGACATAAAGGTAATCAAGGTGTAACTGGTCGCCCATTTTGGTGGCAAATTCATGGATGATATCGGGGTTGCTAATGTCTCGCTTTTGAGCAGTCATAGACATGAGTAAGTGATGGCGAACTAACCAGCTAACCAATTCTGTATCCCACTTGCCCAATTGATGTTGTTTACAAAAATGCTGCACTTCCTCAGCCCCAACAACAGAATGATCTCGCCCGCTGCCTTTACCGATATCATGAAAAAATCCCGCAATATAAAGCAGCTCAATCTTGGGAAGTTGATGCACTAAACGACTCGCTACAGGAAAACGTTCTCGTTCTTTTGGTAGTAATAGCTCACGCATTTTCTTCACAACCTTCATGCAATGGGCATCAACGGTGTAAATATGATACATGTCGTGTTGCATGCGCCCCACGATCTTATTAAAAGCCGGTAGGTAATCCCCCAACACCCCTTGACGCTGCATCTCTAATAACGTGTGAGACATGTGATGAGGTGAGCGAAGCAATTCCATAAAAAGACTATTAACCCGAATATCTCGGCGATACTTGTCATCGATTAAATGACGATAGGCCTGTATCAAACGTTTGCACTCTGCCCCAATAGCTTGGCATTGAGGATGTTGTGCCAAAATAACGAAAGCTTCCATCATAGCAAAAGGTTGGCGTAAAAAAAGGCTTGGGTAGCAAGCTTGTAAGCGACCATTGCGGAGTTCAAAGCGGCGATTTATTGACACTACTAAATCGTCTTCATGGGCATGGAGAATGCCTTGATCAAAAAGTTGCAAAAGTGTTTGGTTGAGTTCGGCTAGGTGCATGGCGGTGCGATAGTAACGATGCATAAATTGCTCGACAGCGAGTTCCTCTTCGTTATCTTCATAGCCAAAAAAAATTGCCAGTTTGCGCTGGTGGTCAAACAGTAATCGTTCCTCTGGACGCTGAGCGATTAGGTGCAGTGCGTAACGAATGGTCCAAAGGTAGCCAGTGCTTTTTCTGAGGGTGTCTAGTTCTGACTTGTTAAGGTAGTTGTGTCCAGCAAGCTGTGCCATATTGCTCAGTCCAAAGTGACGTTTGCCAATCCATCCAATAGTTTGAATGTCACGCAACCCTCCAGGCGAATTTTTGATATTGGGCTCTAGGTTGTATTCTGTGTCATTGGTGCGTCTATGGCGCTGCTGCTGGCTTTCAATGCGGGCTTTGTAAAAGGCTTCATTTCCCCAAGCTTGTTCAGAAATAACCCAATCAAATGCCTGCTCTCTTAATTCAGCCTTACCAATAATGGTATGAGACTCAATGAGGCTGGTGGCGATGGTAATGTCATTTTTAGCTTGTTCACAACAATCTTCGAGGGTGCGGACGCTGGAGCCAATTTGAAGACCCAAATCCCAGATAAAAGTAATAAATTCTTGCGTACATCTATGCCAACTTGAGGCGTCAAGACCGTTGCCTAAAAGAATGAGTAAATCCACATCAGACTGAGGGTGCAGTTCACGGCGACCATAACCACCCACAGCCACTAATGCCGCTTCCTCGGGCCAAGAATATTGCTGCCAAGCCATGCGCAAAATTTGATCCACAAGCCAAGCTCGAGCATGGATCAACTCGTTAATGCGCTTCTCTTTATGCTCTTGAAAAATATCATCGAGCTGGCTTTGACCGGCTTGTAAGGCGGCTTTTAATACTTGCGATGAAGGGAGTGCAGCAAGCTGTTGCTGCAGATGATCGTGATCGATGAGTTGGTGTTGTAGCTCCTTGCTAACCAAAGCCATGCTTAGACCATTTCTTCTTTACGAATCGTAAGATTCTCGTAACCGTCAGCGGTAACTAGGATCGTATGTTCAAACTGAGCAGACAAACGCTTGTCCATAGTCGTCACCGTCCAGCCGTCATGTTTATTAAGTTTGACATGACGCTTACCTGCATTAAGCATGGGTTCAATGGTGAAAATCATTCCCTCTTTAAGTTCAACTCCGGTATTGGGCTTGCCGTAATGCAGTACCTGAGGATCTTCATGAAAACCAACGCCAATGCCATGGCCACAGTACTCTTGCACAATGGAATAATGGTTCGCCTCAGCATGTGCTTGAATGACATGGCCAATGTCACCCAAGTGTGCGCCAGGTTTGACTAGAGCAATGCCCTTATACATGCATTCTTGAGTAATGGTCACCAAACGTTCAGCATGAGGCGCAACATTGCCAACGGCAAACATGCGGCTGGTATCGCCATGATAACCATCTTTAATGACGGTAATGTCAATGTTAACCAGATCACCTTGCTTGAGGGCTTTGTCATTGGGAATGCCATGACACACTACTTGGTTAACGGAGGTGCAAATGGATTTTGGGAATCCGTGATAATTTAATGGTGCCGGAATCGCTTCTTGAACATTCACGATATAATCATGACAAATTTGATTAAGCTGATTAGTCGTTACTCCCGCTTGCACATGCGGGTGAATCATTTCCAACACTTCAGCAGCCAAGCGACCAGCTATACGCATCTTATTTATTGCTGCTGCGTCTTTGATTAATATATTCATGGAATCCTCACTTTAACGACACTCTACCTAGTTTGAATCGACTCTATCCAGAGCTCATCTTTGAAATTATACCAGACATACCCAAGTTCGATATATTTGTATCAACAATTCTTCCTATAAATTGTCGTCCATGATTTGGAAGCGAAAAGGCTAATTAAAAAGACCAATAAAAAATAGATACCACAGGAAAATGCATCCCTTAGCTAACTTCTCATTCACGAGTCGTTATTTTAATCACGTGGTGTTTTTTCCTGGGGCATGACAATCTTGTAGTGGGTTAAACCCTACTTTCTAGTGATCACCACTGAAATAACGAACTAGGTAACGTCAATATAAATAATAAAATATTTTAACATTCGAAAACCTTTGGATTAAAAATATTTCCATAGCTTAGTTAATGAAGAAGTATTGCAAAATAGTTGTTGAGCTCAATCTAAAAAGACGTTTTGAGCTGCTTAATATGTAAATAAACCCTATTTCTGACGCCTGTTGTAAGAAAACTCAATGAACGCTTGTTAGTCTAACGACATTAGTACTAATACCTATGTTTGTATGATGCCCTTAAAAAGTGTCATGGCATGACTTTTTGCAGAAAATAGAGAGTTTTGAGAAGTCACTAAACTCGCTATTTTATCTGAAGAATAAAAGGATGTATTTTGAAAGACAAAGTCAAAATTAATGATTTTCAGGAGCTGTATAAGTTCTTTTTGTCTGCTAAACAGGGCAAAACAGTATTTTACATCAGTTTTGGAGATCCTTCTGACCAAACTGTAGCAGACTTTCAGGTATGTGAGGTGAGATATAGGCCTCAAGCGACCACCAAAGCAAACAGTGAAAATGTGACCTTAGTGCTAGAGGCCATGCGCAATCAAGGTTTTAAATTTAAGGTTGAGGCTGCCGATCAGTTTCGTATTGAATTCGTCGATGAGGGGCTCATTCACTATTTTGATATTGAGGTTACAGCCTCTAATAATAGTGATTTAGGCTTGCGTTTTAGTGCCAAGCTTCCTGAAAATTTGTGTGTTAAATCGCACTATGAAGAGGTTCGCTTGCCAGCGAAGCGGGATAGAAAAATTAATATGACCATTAAGGGGCAAAACGTTGAAGTTGCCTACCTATCGAGTGATGGAGCCTCGGTATTTATTCCACAAGCTAATTTTAATGATATACAGGTGGGTAAAGCCATCAGGCACATTGAGCTCACTATTGATGGATTTATAGTCAAGGCCAATGCAGAAATAGACCATATGCGCAGGCACATGGATGGACGAAATATAGTAACAAGCCTTAGGTTTATGTTTTTTGGTATCAACGACGAGATTACCCTAGCAAGCATAGTCGCACAAAAGTCAGCCTCCTTATCTTCAAAAGATGCCATGATTCGATATGCCCAGCCACTGGAAATGGCTTCATGATAGGACCACCAAAAGCCAGTTAAATATTAATCCACTGTTTCAACTTACAAACACATCGCTAGGGCACCCACACCCAAAAGTGCATGGCCTATTTCCTTGCTTAGGCCTCACATTTTTAATCTGCCATTCAATCCAACTCACTGCCTCAATAATAATCTGAGAGGACTTTTTTAGCGCTAGTGAATGCGACTTTTTTTAATATGACTTAGTATACAAATCTGAGTAGGTGAGTGAATGCGTATTAGTGAAGGGTTAGCAGTATTATCCTTAGGTTAAAGAGGTTGGATCGTGGAATTGAAACGTTACTACACACAAATAAAACCACTTTTAGTCATTTTTATGTTGCTGTGCCTAATTGTAGCTGCGCAACAACTGACGCAAAATAAGACTATAGATACGCGTGGAGTGAAAGCTTCTTGGGTGCTCCATGATCCAGGCATAAAAGCACCTGACGACGCTCCACTTTGGCAGCCTGGGCATCGAGTTGCGGCAGGTTCTATTAGACAAAGTGTCACTTTTAAACTTTCGTTTAAATCTTCAATTGATGTGCAGCATATTAGTGTGAGCCCTGTCTATTTAGAGCGCGTCGCTGTCGAGTTCTTTGATCAAAATGGACAGCTTATTAATCAGCAAATAAAAGGGGGCGGTGTCGCTGCAAAAACCCTTGATCATCATTATGATATTGATCGATTGATTTTTGACGTGCCCAATGCGGCAGCGACTGCCCAATTAAATGCTAAAGCGATTCAAAATCTAAATGTGCGTTTAAGCTATCCTTCTACTGAGCAGGTTGCCAGTCAGCATACATGGGGCTTAGCTCTAAAGGGCGCTGTGCTGACTATAATTTTATTAGCAGCAGGTTTAGCTTTGGTTGCAGGAATGTGGCTTAAGCAAGTTCTGTTTTTAGCATTTGCAGTACACCAGCTCGTGTGGTTTTTGCTATTACTAAGTGTGAGCCATTTTATCCCCAGTATTTGGCCTCACCTCAACCCTTTGAATGGCCGTTTATTAGGTGCAGTTGTCATCATTGTCGTTATCACAGGCGCTGGTTTTCATTGGGTATTGCTGCGCAATATGAAAACCATCCCGTGGCTTTCGGGGTTCTGCTTGGCGGTTGTGCTGTTAAGCTTTATAAACCTTATATTCTATTTTTTTGGTGATCAACGGCTGTCCTTAATTATTGCCGCTGGGCTGACCGTTATTTGTGGTGTTATTTTGATCGTGTTGGTGCCCTGGTACAGGCCAAAAGATCACTTGCAGGGATTGATTTTTGAAAAAATCAAAAACCCCTATATGTTTTTTATGTCGCTTGTAGTTTTGGCCGGTGTGTCTCGTTTAGGCTTTGGCCCCGGCCTTCAAACTAATGGTATTTATTTTTATTCATTGGTGACCATTATTATGATGGGCCAGGTGCTTTGGATGCGCACACTAATTTTGCAACGTCGTCAGCAAAATATGGCCAAGAAAGCGGCCATCATTCATCTAACGAATGAAAAACTTGCGCGTGATTTGGTGGAGCAGTCGGCTTTTCTTTCTATGCTGTCTCATGAAATAAAAACACCCCTAACCACACTCAGATTTACCGTAGGGGGCTCTGATTTGCGAAACAAAATGGATGCCCAATTAACTCACATTCAGCATGTGGTCGACAAAGTCGAGCTTATGGGAAGGGTTGGCACTGATTTTGTCAGCTCTGAAGAGGTTTTTTTCACTGAATTGATTCAGGACCAATGGCACGCTTCGGCATTATTGCATAATGATGAGCGATTGTTAGATCTCACTTCTAATGGTTGTATTGACTTTGTGGGTAATAAGTTAGCCTTAGAAGTTATTGTGCATGACCTGCTAACTAATGCGAGAAAGTATGCGAACGATGCGAGTATAAAAGTAAAATTAGTGGGGTCAGATAAAACGAATGGATTATGTGTAATTATTGAAAATGAGACTGACGACTTACTTCAGTCCAATATTGATGAATTAACTGATAAATACTTTCGGGGCCCAAATTCCAAGGGCATCCGTGGCACAGGTCTCGGTTTATGGATTGTAAAAAATCTCTGTGAGGCTAATAAATATGCCCTCTCGTTAGCGTGTAATGAGGGTGTATTTTCGGCAATAGTGAGACTCAAGTGATGACCACCCCGTTAATCTATATTTGTGAAGACGACCCTGACCTTGGAAAAGCCATTATGTTTCGCTTAAAGGAGGAAGGTTATCGAGTCACTTGGTTTGCAGATCCACAAGACATGGACGAGCAAGGAAATAGTGATGCCCCCGATCTTTTGTTGCTGGATGTGCAATTGCCTGGCGAGACAGGGTATAGCATCGCAAAGCGTTATTTGCGAACGTTGCCCGGTCTGCGAGTGATTATGATGAGCGTTTTGAGTAGAAATGAGGACCTCATGTTGGGTTATGAATCGGGGGCGATGGTGTATTTACCCAAGCCTTTTAAACCTGAGGCTTTGTTGGCCTGCCTGTCGGGTATTTTTGGCGCTAATGAATCATCGGCGCAGTTGGCATCTGGGCAGTTAAGCCTGAATATGCAAACCCATAAGCTTGCCCATAAAGACGAATATGTGCTTTTAACGGCTAATGAAGCTAGGGTGTTGTCATTTTTAGCTTTGAGAAGTCCAACTGTGGCAGAGTATTACGAAATTATGGAAGTGATGAGTATTGATTTAGATCATGCTCGGCAGAATACTCTAGAAGCTTTTATGAGCCGTTTACGACGCAAATTGGTAGGCTTTGATTGCACTGAGCTTACCCTAAAGAATAAGCGCAACTCGGGTTATGCGCTACTGGGTAATTTGATAATTATCAATTGATGGGCTGTTGAGGTGTGAATAGTCTTCAAAAGCGCAATTATTATGAATCACATGCTAACAACGGACTGTTTCAGCTTGAGATCACTGGCTAGTTATGGTTTAATTGCGCGCCTAAATTCTAACTGGTGTCTTTTGACAAAAAAGGCCGGTGAGTTTGGAGCTTAACTATAACGTCACACATAAACCGGCACATGGTTCTGGGTGTTGGGGGTCTGCTTTAAGACTTCTGATCGAGCTGTGGTTTCTATTGTTCTTTGACTAAAAGAATAAGCAGAACGAGGGTTTATGGAGGCCTAACCCATACAAAGGAAATTAACATGACTAAAGTAAGTATGCGCGACCTGCTTAAAGCCGGAGCCCACTTCGGCCACCAGACCCGCTACTGGAACCCAAAAATGGGCCAGTATATTTTTGGTGCTCGTAATAAGATACATATCATCAACCTTGATCAAACTTTGCCAGCCTTGAACGAAGCCCTCGCTATCGTTGAGAACATGGCTTCCAACAAGAACAAGGTGTTATTCGTTGGCACCAAGCGTGCGGCGGGTAAGTTGATCAAAGAACACGCTAGCCGTGTTGGTATGCCTTACGTGAACCACCGTTGGTTAGGTGGTATGTTGACAAACTATAAGACCATCCGTCAGTCAATTAATCGCTTTCGGACCTTAGAAACTCAGTTCAACGATGGTACCTCTGAGCAGTTAACGAAAAAAGAAGCGTTGATGCGTCAGCGCGAAATGGAAAAACTTGAACGTGCAATCGGCGGCATTAAAGACATGGGCGGTCTTCCAGACGCTTTATTCGTGGTTGATGTAGAGCATGAGCGCATTGCCATTAACGAAGCTAACAAACTGGGTATTCCTGTCATTGGGATCGTTGATACAAACAGCAACCCTGATGGCATCGATTATGTAATCCCTGCCAACGACGATGCGTTGCGCGCCATAGAAATTTACGTTTCTGCGATGGCCGATGCATGTGCATCAGGCAAAGACGACGGTTCCTCAGTCGCTGGCGAGTTCGTAGAAGTTGCTGAAGAAGAAGCGGCTGCGCCTGCCGAGTAAGTTTAAACCTTGGGTTTAGCATGGCGAATACACAAAAGGGAGCTTGGCTCCCTTTTTTTTAACAACGTCTAGATGGGCGTTGAGAACCTAATTTGAGGATTTTCTAATGGCTGCAATCTCTGCATCTATGGTTAAAGAACTGCGTGAGCGCACAAGCTTAGGCATGATGGATTGTAAAAAGGCACTTGTTGCTGCTGAAGGTAACATTGAGCAAGCGATTGAAGACTTGCGCAAATCCAGTGGCATGAAAGCCGCGAAGAAAGCAGGTCGGACTGCGGCTGAAGGTGTTGTTTGTGCAAAGGTTGCAGCTGACAACTCTTTTGGTGTGTTAGTTGAAGTGAACTCAGAAACGGACTTTGCTGCCCGTGATGAAGGTTTCTTAGCTTTTGTAACTCAGGTGACTGATGCAGCATTTGCTGCCAAGCAAGATGATATGGCCGTGTTAATGCAGGGTGATTTATCTGATGCGCGTGAGGCATTGGTGCAAAAAATTGGTGAAAACATCACTCCCCGTCGCATTGTCATGCTTGAAGCGGCTAATGTTGCTGCCTATGTGCACAGCAATAATAAAGTGGCCACTCTGATCGCCTTGACTGCTGGAGAAAGTGAGTTGGCTAAAGATATTGCCATGCATGTGACCGCCACTAATCCGCGAGTGATTAGTCGTGAAGACATGACGGTTGAAGAAGTGGACAAAGAAAAAGAAATTATCAAGGCCCAGCCAGACATGGCAGGCAAGCCAGACGCTATCGTTGATAAGATGATGATGGGACGCATTAACAAGTTCTTGGCTGAAAATAGCCTCACTGAGCAGCCCTTTGTCAAAAATCCAGATGAAAAAATCAGTGATTTATTGAACGCTGTATCCGCATCTGTGACTGCCTTCAATCGTTTAGAAGTTGGTGAAGGCATTGAAGTGGAAGAAGTTGATTTTGCAGCAGAAGTGGCACAGCAGCTGAAGGGTTAAGTTCTTATGCTTGAATAAAGCGTCGCCATAGTGGATGAGTCCAGTATGGTGGCGTTTTTTTTTGATATAAGTTCAAGGCTAACTTGCCCTTGGGCTGCTAATACGTCACTATTCTAGGGTTTTTAAAGTGCGACGCTTTGAGACCTGAAATGGGGTTTGTGTAGACTAATATTTTGGAGAAAATAAATGCCAGTTTCTGATAAGCGACAGCCTCGGTATAAGCGAATTTTGCTTAAACTGAGTGGAGAGGCGCTGATGGGCAGCGAAAACTTTGGTATTGATCCCAAGGTTTTAGATCGGATGGCCCTCGAGATTGGCCAGTTAGTAGGCATTGGGGTGCAGGTGGGCTTGGTCATCGGAGGTGGTAATTTATTTCGTGGTGCTGCCCTGAGTGAAGCAGGAATGGATCGTGTAACGGGCGACCATATGGGCATGCTGGCGACCGTCATGAACGCTTTAGCCATGCGTGATGCCTTAGAGCGCTCTAATATTACTACTCGGGTGATGTCTGCAATCCCAATGAGCGGGGTAGTAGATCATTATGACCGCCGCAATGCCATGTTATATTTGTCACAGGGCAATGTGGTTATTTTTTCTGCAGGCACTGGTAACCCTTTTTTTACTACGGATTCAGCAGCTTCATTACGTGGTATAGAAATTGAAGCAGACGTGGTCCTGAAGGCCACAAAAGTAGATGGGGTTTATGATTCTGATCCGGTTATAAATTCCCATGCGGTCAAGTATGACTACATCACCTTTGATGAAGCAATCGAAAAGCAATTAGGTATCATGGACCTTACGGCCATGTGTTTATGCCGTGATCAAGAGATGCCCGTGCGGGTATTTAATATGAATAAACCAGGGGCCTTGGTCAATTTAGTGGTGGGTGGTCACGAAGGCACCTTGGTCAATGTGACAATGCCAAAAGGCGGAGAATGAAATGATTAATGATATCCAGCAAGATGCTGATAGCCGCATGGACAAGAGTGTAACGGCCCTGAGTGAAGCTTTTAAACGCATCCGCACAGGCCGTGCTCATCCAAGTATTTTAGACAGTGTCATGGTGTCTTATTATGGGAGTGATACTCCTCTTAACCAATTGGCTAATATCTCGGTTGAAGATGGTCGCTGTTTAGCCGTATCACCGTGGGAAAAGCCCATGGTGCCCGAGATAGAAAAAGCCATTATGAAAGCTAATTTGGGGCTCAACCCATCAACCTCTGGGGATTTAATTAGAGTCCCTATGCCAGCGCTAACAGAAGAAACTCGGAAAAGTTTTATTCGAGGCGCCCGTGAAGAAGCTGAAAAAGCCCGCGTGTCTGTGCGCAGTATTCGTCGAGATGCCAATGGCGACATAAAAGAGCTCTTAAAAGACAAGGATATCTCAGAAGATGATGCGCGCCGTGGAGAAGATATGGTGCAAAAGGTCACAGACGCCCATGTGGCAAAGATCGAAGCCGCGCTCATTGCCAAAGAAAAGGATTTGATGGAGGTCTAATCGATATCACTCTGTCTAATCATGCTCACCCAAAGGATTAAAACATGACCGACCCGCGTCACACTATTTTAGCCCAAAAGCTGGAAGTGCTGCCCGAGCATGTCGCCATTATCATGGACGGTAACAATCGATGGGCTAAAAATCAGAATTTAACGGGTGTGGCGGGCCATAAAGCAGGAGTGGGTGCTGTTAGGGCAGTGATTGAAACTGCGGTGCACTATAAAATTCCAGCCCTGACTCTTTTTGCTTTTAGTAGTGAAAATTGGCGCAGGCCTGCCCTTGAAGTGAAAGCGTTGATGGACCTGTTTGTGTTCGTATTAAAGCGCGAAGTCAATAAGTTACATGACAATAATATTCGTTTACGTATTATTGGTGATGTCGCTGGGCTGAGCCCTGAACTGCAAAAGCTGATAGCGGCTGCTGAAACCAAAACACGATCTAATACTGGGTTGCAGTTATCTATTGCCGCTAACTATGGAGGTCGTTGGGATATTCTAGAAGCGGCTAAAAAAATGTCCATAGAGCTCCAGCAGACAGGCCACACCCCAGACAGCATATGTGAGGGTGATTTTGCTAAGTATCTGTGTTTGGGGGACTTACCAGCTATTGACTTATGCATCCGCACTAGTGGAGAGCAGCGCATCAGTAATTTTTTGCTTTGGCAAATGGCCTATGCAGAATTGGTGTTTGTTGATACGCTCTGGCCAGAATTTAAACATCAAAAAATGGTAGATACTTTGGTTCAATTTGGTCAGAGACAAAGAAGATTTGGCCAAACAGATGGGCAATTAGTGCAACAAGAATCAAATGTTTCACCAAGAATAGGCTAATCCCTTTGATCCAATATAAAATAATAATATGCTGAAATCTAGAATTGCTACCGCTTTGATTATTGCGCCACTTACATTAGCAGCGGTATTCTTTTTATCCCCTCAAGCGTTTGCTTCATTTATGGCCCTTATCGTGCTGATCGCGGCTTGGGAATGGACGGCAATGATGCGACTGGTGAGCCGAACCCAGCGCACAGTTTATATTTTGGCAGTTCTATTTGCTATTGTGGTGGTGCAGAAAACCCTACCTTACGTCGAATGGGCGATTTTTTTTGTTGCGTCTGTTTGGTGGCTAATTGCGACTATGTTAGTCATGCTTTACCCCAGAGCTTCTGCGCTCTGGTGTGGGCGCGTAAGCAAGGGTGTGGTTGGCTTCTTGGTACTGGTGCCAACATGGGCTGCGATGGTCTATATTCGCGAATTGACCCAAGGCCCTTGGCTGATTGTTTATATGTTTTTGTTGGTATGGGGCGCAGATACGGGGGCTTATTTTGCGGGCAAGCGATTTGGTAAACGCAAACTTATGCCCCGTGTCAGTCCTGCTAAATCGTGGGCGGGCGTTGGTGGGGCCGCTGTGACCGTCCTTTTGGTCACTATGACGACCCAGCAACACCTTCACTTTTCCCAAAACCTATCCTTTGGTATTTATATCCTAGCCTTAGTGCTGTTGTTTGTCTCTGTAGTTGGGGATTTAACTGAAAGCATGTTTAAGCGCCAATGTGGCATTAAAGATAGTGGTTCAATATTGCCAGGGCATGGTGGAATTATGGATCGTATTGATAGCTTAACAGCGGCGGCGCCAGTGTTTGCCTTGTGTCTTATTTTTTTTGATAAATAGGGTTTGATCATATAATGGCAATAACTATTTTAACAACTCTCTTTGCTTTAGCGGTGCTTGTGACTGTGCATGAAGCGGGTCATTACTTTGTGGCACGATGGTGTGGCGTAAAAGTCATCCGTTTTTCTGTCGGATTTGGACGCCCTATCCTTAGAAAACTAGGTAAAGATGGTACTGAATATGTATTTGCATGGCTGCCCTTAGGAGGCTATGTGCGTATGTTAGACTCGCGCAATGATGAGGTAGATGCAAGGCATCTGAGTAGCGCCTTCGATCAGAAATCACCCTGGCAGCGCATTGCGATTGTAGTTGCGGGGCCTCTGGTGAATCTGATATTTGCTGGATTGCTTTATGCTCTTGTGCACGTGGTGGGTACCCCTCAGTTGATCCCTGTGGCTGTGGCCATTGATAAAGGGGAGCTTGGCTTTGAATTGCCGCAACGCATTATAGCTATTGATGGTCATGCAACTCCCACATGGGAGGCTGTTAATATTGCCCTTGCTAAACGCATCGGTGAAACAGCCAGTATCAGGCTATCCATCCAGGCACTTGATGAGCAGGTATTGCAAGAACAAGCCCTTTTGGTTAATCAATTGGATACACTACCAGTTTTAGACAGCCAGGAAGAGCGTTTCTTTGCAGTAACACAGTGGATGTCAGCTTCTGTGCAAGTGAGTCCTTTGGGCCAGTTGGGTTTAAAGCCTTGGCGGCCAGATGTACCAGTGTTGCTCAACCATATTGTCCCTCTAGGAGCTGCAGAGATAGCGGGTTTAAAGTTAGGTGACACGATACTAGCGCTCAATAACCAACCTATGGTGGGTTACAACGAGTTTGTTGAATTTATTCAAGGCCATGCAGACATGCGCGTTATGGTAACCCTTGAACGATCGTCGCAGCGTCTAGAAGTGCCCGTCCAGCTGGGATCTTATGTTAACGAGGTGGGCAAGCGTGTCGGCCGAATCGGTATTGGTGTGACGGCTATTGAGTGGCCCCAGTCTATGCGCTTTCAACAGCAACTGGGTGTGTTTGATGGCTTGGTTGCGGGTGGTCAGCAGGCCTTGGAAATGGCCGCCTTGACCCTAAGTTTTTTAGGCCGCATGGTTCAAGGTCTTGTTTCTATTGAGCATTTAAGTGGGCCCATTAGTATTGCTAAAATTGCTGGAGCCTCGGCGGAATCTGGTGTTATTGCCTTTATTAGCTTCATGGCTTATTTGAGTGTCAGTTTAGGTGTACTAAACCTATTGCCAGTTCCTATGCTGGATGGCGGACATTTGTTATATTACCTTGTAGAAGTCGTCACGGGTCGTAAAGTGCCTGAAAATATCCAAGCGATCGGTTTACGGATTGGTATGGCGTTAGTGTTTAGCATTATGATTATCGCAGTGGCTAATGATCTGATGCGACTTTAATCTTATTTTAGGTTAGTAGAAATATGAAAAAAATAATTTTAGGTGTGTTGTTAAGCTGCACGTTGATGGCTTCACATGTGGCCTTGGCTTTGGGCTTCACCATCGAAGACATCCGCATTGAAGGCTTACAGAGGCTTTCGTCAAGCCAAGCTTTTGCAGAATTGCCTTTAAAAGTGGGTGATACCGCAGATGAGCGCACCCTTGCTTATGCCACTCGAACGTTATTTAAAAGTGGCTTTTTTGAAGATATTCGGTTGGAGCAAGAAGGTAATTTATTGTTGGTAGTTGTGCAAGAGCGCCCAGCCATTGGTTTTATTGGTCTTAAAGGTAATTCAATTATTAAAACTGAAGACCTTCGCTTAGGCCTAGGTGCTGCAGGGCTGAAGGAAGGAGAGATATTCAAACGCGCTACCTTGGCTCAGATAGAGTTAGAGCTCGAGCGGCAATATAACCGCCAAGGAAGATACGCTGTGTTAGTGGAGTCTGTGGTCAAGGACTTAGGTGAAAATCGTGTTTCCATTGATGTTAAAGTTAATGAAGGCGTCACCTCTTCAATTGGCTACATTAATATTATTGGCAATCACAGTGTTGCTGATGATCAGTTAATCGATCTAATGAGCCTACAAACCCCTGGCTTTTGGACGTTATTTACAAAGGATGATCAGTATTCCCGCGAAAAACTGACGGCAGACCTAGAAAATATCCGTTCTTATTACTTAAATAAAGGCTACGTTCTGTTTAATATTGAATCCACCCAAGTGGCGATTTCTGAAGATAAAGCGGATGTTTTTATTACCATCAACGTCACTGAGGGCGCTCAATATAATATAGGCAAACTAAGTTTGGCAGGCCAATATGATATTGAAGAAGCACAGATATGGCCCCTTATTAATGCCGACTCGGGTCAAATATTTTCTCGGGAAAGGCTAATTGATGCTGCAGCAGACGTGCGTCAATTATTTGGAGATAATGGATTTGCCTTTGCCGATGTCGAACCCGTTCCTCTAGTCAATGAAGCAGACAAAACGGTTGACGTCCAGTATCAGATTAGATCGGGCAAACGCACCTATGTGCGCCGCATCAATTTCCGTGGTAATACTCGCACCAGTGATGACGTTTTGCGCCGTGAGATGCGGCAGATGGAAGGTGGTGTGGCTTCTATGGCAGATATCACAGCATCAAAATTACGTCTTCAACGCTTAGGTTTCTTCAATAATATAGCCGTAGAAACAGTGCCTGTATCAGGTACTGATGACCAGTTAGATGTAGACTTTGAAGTCGAAGAAGGACTGACTGCAGATTGGTCTATCATGCTAGGATACAGTGATGGCGAAGGCGCTTTCTTTGGTGGTTCAGTGAATCAAAATAACTTTTTGGGCACGGGCAATAAGATGGAAGCATCTTTTACATCAAGTAGCAGCACCGATTCCTATAAATTTAGCTACCTTAATCCGTATTACACTGTGGATGGTGTTAGTAGAGGTGCTGATGTGTACTATACCAAGCGAGACTTTTCCAAAGTTGATGTGAGTAACTTCGCCACAGATACGATAGGTTTTGATATGCGTTTTGGGTACCCAATTAACGATCACACTCGTTTGGACTTTAAGTTGGGATATCAGCGTATTGACTTAGAGCTAGGCACAGCTGCTGCCTCCGAGGCGACCGCTTTTGTAGCAGCAGAGGGAAAGCAGTATAAGCAATTTAAAACCTCAGTAAATTGGAACAACAATACATTAAATGACTTTTGGTACCCAACAAACGGCTCCTCACACGGGGTTAACCTAGACTTGGCCTTGCCCAACAGTGACTTGAACTTTTATCAACTGAGTTATAATTATCGTAACTTTGTACCTATGAATTACACAGAAACTCTTGTCTTTTCCACAGGGGCTCGACTGGGCGTTATTGGTGCCTATGGCTCTACTAGCACGACCCCCTTCTTTGCCAACTACTTTGCCGGTGGTTTCGGCAGTGTGCGTGGTTTTTCTAATAACGCTTTAGGTCCTAAAAGTGCCTCGAATGGCAAGCCATTGGGTGGCCAATTGCTTACCACCGCCTCTGCAGAGTTAATTTTTCCACTGTTCAATGATAATCCATCAGTACGTACATCATTGTTTGTTGATGTAGGTAACGTCCATACAACTGGGGAATTCTCAGCAGCCGATCTAAGATCTGCTGGTGGTCTAAACCTAGCGTGGCTGACGCCAGTGGGACCCTTAACCTTAGTTGTGGCAACTCCGTTAAAACAAAAAACAGGTGACTTAACACAGTCAACGCATATTACATTAGGTCGCTCGTTCTAACCCAGCCTCACAAGGAATAATAATGAATAAAGTGAAGTTAATTTTCAATACTGTGGCCTTTGTCCTCTGCTTGAGTTTGCCACAATGGGTCTTAGCCAATGCTATTGTTGTGCTCAAAGTAGAACAGGCTATTTTTGCTACAGGAAAAGCCATCGCTTTAGGGAAAAGCCTGTCGGCAAAACTCGAACCTCAAGCGCTGCGCTTTGATACTATTGGCAAAAAATTGCAGGCCACACAGCAGCGTATGGTGGCTGACAAAGACCTAATGAGTAGTGATGAAGTGCAACAGCTTGAAGCAGATATTCAAACTTTAACCATCGAATTCCAGCAACTGCAACAGTACTTAAAAAACGCCAAAGCCCAAGCCGAGCAAGAATTCTTAGCGAGTATGCGTCCAGCTTTGGATAAGGTATTACGACAATTGATCAAAGCAAACAATATTTCTTTAATTGTTAATGGCCAATCTGTGATCTACAACAGTGACGCGATTGATATTACTCCTAAGGTCGTTGAGCTACTGAATTTGGAGCCATAAGTGGATCAGTTAACGTTAGGTGCTGTGGCCGAACTTATTGGCGCCAAATTAGAAGGTGACTCAAACCACCTTGTTTCTGGCTTAGCCACCTTGGCCTCTGCATTACCTCATCAAGTGAGCTTTTTGGCTAATATGAAGTATGCGCACCAGCTAGATTCGAGCCAAGCAGGAGCGGTTATTTTGCATGCCGATCAAGCTCAGCTGTTTTCTGGACACTGCCTCGTTTTAGAAAACCCTTACTTGGGCTATGCAAAACTCTCACAATCTTTTGCGCCCATGCCTTATTATAGTGCCATTGATAAAACGGCCCAAGTCGACCCCACGGCTGTGCTTGGTCGTGGCGTTAATTTAGCGGCAGGCACTGTAATAGGACCCTATGTAAATCTAGGAAATCATGTTTCTATTGGTCCAAACAGTGTGGTGGGGTCGCATTCTAAGATTGGAGAACACACTATCATTGCAGCTAACGTGGCCTTGTATCATGACATTGAGGTGGGTGCCCACTGCAGGATTCACAGCGGCGCAGTGATTGGCGCCGATGGGTTTGGTTTTGCTAAGGATGGCCCCGACTGGGTTAAGATCGCCCAATTAGGTGGTGTCATTATAGGTGATTATGTTGAAGTGGGTGCTGGCACCACCATAGATCGTGGGGCTTTAGATAACACTATTATAGGCGATGGTGTTAAGCTAGATAACCAAGTACAAATTGCCCATAATGTAGTGCTGGGTGATTACACTGCGATCGCAGGTTGCACTGCGATTGCGGGCAGTACAAAATTAGGCAAGCACTGCACCATAGCCGGTGCCTGCGGCATTACTGGGCATTTAACCCTAGTGGATGGTGTGCATGTGACGGCCATGTCTTTAGTCACACATTCTATTACTGAGCCTGGGGCCTATTCATCGGGTACAGGGTTAGATAAGAATCAAAAATGGCGCCGCAACGCCACGCGTTTCAAGCAGCTTGACCAGATGGCCAAGCGCCTTAAACAACTCGAATTAGAAATTGTGCAGCTACGTAACTGATCAATATCAAAAGCACTTCAAAAGGAATGTACAACCATGGTTATGGATGTCAAAGAAATTAGAGAGTATTTACCTCATCGTTACCCATTTTTATTAGTCGATAGAGTCACAGAGTTGAATTTAGGTGACTCCATAGTGGCCTATAAAAATGTTACAGTGAATGAACCTTTCTTTAATGGACATTTCCCTGATCATCCGGTAATGCCTGGTGTTTTAGTGATAGAAGCGATGGCCCAAGCTGCAGGGATCCTTGGTTTTAAGACCATGGATAAAACCCCACAAGACGGATCTATTTATTATTTTGTGGGTTCTGATAAATTACGATTTAAACGTCCTGTAGTGCCTGGTGATAAACTTCAATTAGATGCGGCTATCGTTTCTGAAAAACGTGGTATTTGGAAGTTTGAATGCCGGGCCAGTGTGGATGGCCAGTTGGTGGCTTCGGCAACCATTTTATGTGCAGACAGGAAGGTTGAGTGAACCAGCCATTAATTCATGAAACCGCTATTATTGATACTAGCGCTCGTATCGCTGCAGACGTGGAAATTGGTCCGTATACTGTCATCGGCGCCAACGTTGAGTTGGGAGCGGGCACTAAGTTAGAGTCGCATGTGGTGATTAAAGGCCCAACGAGCATAGGGCGTAATAACCATATTTTCCAATTTAGCTCCATTGGCGAAGCTTGCCAAGATATGAAATATAACGGTGAGCCCACACGCCTAGAAATTGGCGACCATAATGTCATACGTGAAGGGTGCACCTTACATCGTGGCACAGTTCAAGATGCGGGTGTAACGCTAATTGGTAACCATAACTTACTCATGGCAAATGTGCATGTAGCCCATGACTGTGTTTTGGGTGACTATGTTATTGTGGCTAACAATGTTGCCTTAGCAGGACATGTTAAAGTGGGCGACTATGCTATTTTAGGTGGCTTTACTGCGGTTCATCAATTTTGTCACATTGGCCCCCATTGCATGACTGGGGCTGGCAGTGTTGTGCTGAAAGATATACCAGCTTTTGTTATGGCCAATGGCAATTCAGTATCACCCCATGGTATGAATACAGAAGGCCTAAAGCGCCGTGGCTTTAGTGATGGTAGCATTAAGATTTTGCGCCAAGCTTATAAAATAGTCTATCGCCAAGGACTAAGCCTAGACACTGCTATCGATCATTTGCAAGAGATGTCTGTTGACGGCGATGATCTGTCGGTGCTCATTGCTTCTTTGAAAAATACGAGCCGCGGTATCATTCGCTAGCAGGTTGTCCATGTCAGATAACACCATTGTCATTGTTGCAGGTGAGGCCTCAGGAGACATATTGGGGGCAGGCCTAATGCGTGCTTTGTTAAAGCAGCGGCCAGATCTTAAATTTGAAGGCATTGGTGGTCCACAAATGATAGCGCTTGGTTTCATAAGCCTAGTGCCCATGGAGCGTCTCTCAGTCATGGGTTTGGTTGAAGTTTTGGGCCGTTTACCCGAATTATTGATGCTACGAAGACGACTCATTAAGCGTTATACCCAAACCCATCCAATGGCCATGGTTGGTATTGATGCGCCGGACTTCAACCTTGTTTTAGAAACTCAATTGAAATTGAATAACATTCCAACTGTTCATTATGTAAGCCCATCTGTTTGGGCTTGGCGTGAAGATCGGGTGTTTACTGTGGCTAAAGCATGCCATCGAGTGCTGGCTTTATTGCCTTTTGAAGTGCCTTATTATGAACGCCACCAGATTCCTGCTACATTTGTTGGCCACCCTTTAGCTGATGTTATTCCAGGCCCATTAACGCTGCAGCAAGCTCGACATCAATTACAGTTAAAAGACCAGCCAGTGCTGGCTTTGTTACCCGGTAGCAGAGCTATGGAAGTGCAAAAGCTAGCCCCTGATTTCTTGGCGGCAGCGGCTATATTGCAAAGTCAAATGCCACACTTGCAATTGGTTTTAGCTGCAGCAAATGTGCAACGACATCAGCAGTTACTGACGTTATTGCAGAGCTATCCACAGCTAAAGATAGTGCTTGTCCTAGAACAGTCACATAGGGTTCTGGCAGCTGCAGACGCTGTTCTGGTAGCCTCTGGGACGGCCACCTTAGAAGCGTTATTGTTTGAAAAGCCCATGGTGGTTTGTTACCGTTTAAGTCCCATTAGTTACGCTTTATTCAAACGCAAACTTAAAGTCCCTTTTGTGAGCTTGCCTAATTTACTGGCGGGCCACAAAGTAGTGGAAGAATTGCTCCAACATCAAGTTCAACCGCAGCGCATTGCCAATCATTTACAAACCTTGTTAGTTGACCAAGCGACAGCTCAAAAACAGCGTAGTCAGTTTCAGGATATACATCAACAATTGGCTTGTGGAGCAGATGTGGGTGCAGCGAAGGCTGTGATAGAGGTGGTTAACCAGTGTAACAAAGAGTTTGGCTCAGGGTTCAAGTCATGATTGGTGTTGAAAGTCTGTTATTCACTGAATCTAGAGTTGGTGTAATTTGTGGTGTTGATGAAGCAGGCCGAGGACCATTATTTGGTGACGTGGTTGCAGCGGCCGTGATATTGAACCCCTCAGCACCGATTGAGGGTTTGGGAGATTCTAAAAAGTTGACAGAAAAAGTCAGAGAAAAGTTATATGATCAGATTTATGCTCGTGCTATTAGTGTCGGTGTAGGCCGCGCTAGTGTTGAAGAAATTGATCAGTTGAATATATTGCAGGCGAGCATGCTGGCTATGCAGCGTGCCGTAGAATCATTGAGTCGGCAACCTGACTTGGCTCTTATTGATGGTAATCGTTGCCCCGTGTTAACGTGTGCAAGTGAAGCCATTATTAAAGGCGACGCCAAAGAAATCAGTATTGGTGCAGCTTCAATTATTGCTAAAGTAACGCGCGATAGGGAGATGCTAGAATGGCACACTTTATACCCTCACTATGGCCTAGATAAGCACAAAGGTTACCCCACCTCGGCGCACTTAAAGGCGTTAGAGCAATATGGTGTCAGCCCTCAGCACAGGCGCAGTTTTGCCCCCGTAAGACGTTTAATTGGAACTTAATATGACCCAAGCTGTGCCCTTTGTGCATTTGCGTATGCACTCCGAATTTTCATTGATTGATAGCATGATTCGCATTAAACCGCTGATGAAAGCCTTACAGGCAGAGCAAATGCCAGCCATTGCATTAACTGATCAATCGACCATGAGTGGCATGATAAAGTTTTATAAAGCTGCTCAAAGTGCGGGTATTAAACCGATCTGTGGTTGCGATGTTTTTATCGCAGAAACCACTGAAGCAGACGCCACTATTAGCCGCATGACATTATTGGCTATGGACTCCAAAGGCTACCTCAATCTCACTGAATTGGTGTCTCGCTCATTTCAGGAAGGCCAAATCGATGGTAAAGCTATTATTCAAAAGCAATGGCTAGCTGATAAAAGTGAGGGCCTTATTGTTTTGTCTGGGGCAGCTGAAGGAGAAATTGGCCGAGCGTTAATTAACCGTGGAGTGGCCGAAGCGGAACAAATTTTGCGCTACTGGATAGGCCTCTTTGGTGACCGATTTTATCTAGAGGTTCAGCGCACAGGGCGACAATACGATGAAGATTGCCTGCATCTATCGGCACAGCTTGCACAATTAGCGAAGGTCCCCATCGTCGCTACTAACGATGTGATGTTCGTTTCTGCCGAAGATTTTGAGGCTCATGAAACCCGTGTGTGTATCAACCAGAGCATGACTTTGGACGACCCACGAAGGTTAAAGGCCTACTCTAATCAACAATACTTGCGCAGTGCTGAGGAGATGCAGGCCCTGTTTGTTGACTTACCTTCTGCCCTAGAGAACAGTGTACAGATTGCGAAGCGCTGCAATTTAGACATTCAATTGGGCCATTATTCTTTGCCTAACTTTCCTGTGCCAGACGGTCTGACCATGGACGAATTTTTTGGTAAGGTGTCTCGCGATGGTTTGGAAAAGCGCCTCAAGGTTATTCTGGATGCTAAGGATCCAAAGTACCAAGCGCAACGTAAAATATTCGATGATCGGCTTGAATTTGAACTCAATATTATTTGTCAAATGGGTTTTCCAGGTTACTTTCTCATCGTTATGGATTTTATTCACTGGGCCAAAGATAACGATATCCCTGTGGGGCCAGGGCGGGGTTCTGGTGCAGGATCTTTAGTCGCTTATGTGCTGGAGATTACTGACTTAGACCCCCTTAAATATGATCTCTTATTTGAACGTTTCTTGAATCCAGAACGGGTATCAATGCCTGATTTTGATATTGATTTTTGCATGGACAATCGTGATCGAGTGATTGAATACGTATCACAAACCTACGGTAAGGATGCGGTATCTCAAATTATTACCTTTGGCACGATGGCGGCAAAAGCGGTAGTGCGTGATGTTGCCCGAGTTCAGGGTAAACCTTTTGGTTTGGCTGATAAGCTGTCGAAGTTGATTCCTTTTGAAGTAGGGATCACCCTAAGCAAAGCCGTAGAACAAGAAAATACGCTGCGCGAGTTCATTGAAAATAATGATGAAGTGCAAGAAATTATGGACATGGCGTATCAGCTTGAGGGCCTGACTCGCAATGTTGGTAAGCACGCGGGTGGTGTTGTTATTGCACCCACTAAACTAACTGATTTCTCCCCCTTATATTGTGACGCCGACGGATCTGGTTTAGTGACCCAGTATGATAAAAATGATGTTGAAGATGCAGGATTAGTGAAGTTTGACTTCTTAGGCTTAAAAACCCTCACGGTTGTTGATTGGGCCATGGGCATGATCAATGAGAGGCGCCAGGCCAAGGGTGAAGAAGCCATAGCCATTGAAACCATTCCGCTGGCAGATGAACCTGTTTACAAACTGCTCCAAGGGGCCGAAACCACGGGTGTCTTTCAGTTAGAATCACGGGGCATGAAAGACCTCATTAAACGTCAATTGCCAAGTAACTTTGAGGATATTATTGCCCTTGTCGCATTATTTCGGCCTGGGCCATTGCAGTCTGGTATGGTCGACGACTTCATTAATCGTAAACATGGGCGCGCTCAGCTGGCATGGCCCCATGAAGATTATCAGTTAGACTCTTTACGCCCCGTTTTGGAACCCACCTATGGCATTATCTTGTATCAAGAACAGGTAATGCAAATTGCTCAGGTCATGGCAGGCTATAGCCTTGGCGAAGCTGATATGTTGCGCCGCGCCATGGGTAAAAAAAAGCCAGAAGAAATGGCCAAGCAGCGATCAGGATTTTTAGCCGGTAGCGTGGCTAATGGCATTGATGAAGGTTTAGCGGGTAATATTTTTGATCTGGTCGAAAAGTTTGCTGGCTATGGCTTTAATAAATCGCATTCTGCAGCCTACGCTTTAGTCGCCTACCAAACGGCTTGGCTTAAGCATCATTATCCTGCAGAATTTATGGCCGCCGTGCTATCAGCAGATATGCAAAACATCGACAAAATCGTTATATTTGTTGAAGAGTGTCGACGTATGGAGCTGCCGCTCAATTTGCCGAATGTGAACGAAAGCCATTATAAATTTACCGTGAATTCAGCTAACCAAGTGGTCTATGGTCTAGGCGCAGTCAAAGGCGTAGGTGAAGGTCCAGTGGCTGCCATTATAGAAGCACGAGAAACATCTGGAGACTTTAAAGACCTGTTTGATTTTTGCAAGCGGGTCGGCAGTAAAAAAATTAACAAGCGGGTGTTAGAAGCCTTAGTAGCCAGTGGTGCATTAGATGATCTAGTGCCGAATAAAGAGCGTTCGGTGCTCTATAGTGCGATTCCTGATGCTGTGCAATCGGCAGACCAAAGTGAGCGCAATAGTGACGCAGGAATGATGGACTTGTTTGGCGAAATTGCTGCGACAGCCGATGATGCAGCGAGTTTGGAGTTGGCGTATGAGCGCCACATTACGACGAGGTCTCTTACCCTTAAACAACGTCTTAAAGGTGAAAAAGACACTTTAGGTTTATATGTAACAGGCCACCCTATTGATAGTTATGATCATGAGCTGGGGCGTTTTTTGCGCTGCCGCCTAGATCAGTTGATGGCGAAAAAAGATAAGCAATGGATTGCTGGTTTAGTAGTTGCAAGCCGAACTATGAAAACTAAGCGTGGTAAAACTATTGCTTTCTTAACCTTAGATGACAGAAGAGCAAGGATTGATGTTGCCCTATTTGGTGATACCTATGAAAAGTATCGGGAGTTATTGCAAACTGATCGGTTGCTGATTGTTGAAGGTGAGGTGTCTGAAGATGATTATTCTGGCGGTCTTAAAGTCAGTGCCCAGCAGATTCTTACGATGCCTCAAGCGCGCACAGTCTTTTCTAAGGGCCTGCGCTTATCCATAGCACCTGACTTTGCCCAAGGTAAAGGTTTGCAGCAACTACTGGGTATTCTTTCTCCCCATCAAGTCTATGGTGATAAACCTGCGGCAAAACTCGAGTTGCAATATGAAAATAGTGTTGGGCGAGGAGTCATACGCTGCGCCTCACCTTGGCGCTTAGAAGTCGAAGATGACATGCTACAAGAGTTGGTCTATCTGTTAGGGGCTCATGCTGTCAAAATGCGCTACCGCAAATTATAAAATGTGCAAAATATAGGTTATAATGACCTCAATATTGACCCGTTACACCTTTAAAGTTAGGCCCTATGAATCCAAATTATCTCGATTTTGAACAACCTATCGCTGACCTTGAAGCCAAGATTGAAGCCTTGCGCTTAGTAGGCAACGACAATGATCTTAATATCAGCGAAGAAATATCTAAACTTGCCGATAAGAGCATTAGCCTAACGGAATCCATTTTCTCTAACTTAAGCGCAGCTCAAGTATCTAAAGTTTCTCGTCATCCCCAGCGTCCTCATACTATCGATTATATTAAGACTATTTTTGATGAGTTTGATGAGTTGCATGGAGACCGTCACTTTGGTGATGATCTTGCCATGGTGTGCGGTATTGGCCGGCTTAATGGAAGAGCCGTTATGGTCATGGGTCAAGAAAAAGGCCGATCTACGAAAGAAAAAGTGGCACGTAATTTTGGCATGCCACGCCCAGAGGGGTATCGCAAAGCCTTGCGTATGATGAAGATGGCTGAAAGATTCAAAATGCCTATCTTAACTTTTATCGACACCCCGGGTGCCTATCCTGGTATTGATGCCGAAGAACGAGGTCAAAGTGAAGCCATTGCTTTTAACCTTGCTCAAATGTCAGGTCTCAAAACGCCGATTATTTCTACAGTGATTGGAGAGGGTGGATCTGGGGGTGCTTTGGCGATTGGGGTGTGTGACCAACTTAATATGTTGCAATACTCCACCTACTCCGTGATCTCGCCAGAAGGCTGCGCCTCTATTTTATGGAAAAGTGCAGATTTCGCTGCTGATGCTGCTAACGCTATGGGTATAACATCGGCTCGTTTATATGATTTAGGTTTAGTTGATCATGTCATCAAAGAGCCTCTGGGTGGCGCTCATCGTGATGCTGAACTCATTGCAGCAAGCATTAAATCGACACTGATCAGTCAGTTAGCTGAGCTTGAACCGATGGAAACTGATGCTCTGCTAGACCGCCGTTACAAGCGCCTAATGTCTTATGGTCTAAGTTCTTAGGCCACTCCTTAGGGCCTAAAATTTCCCTATGCAATTCTCTCACCAGCAACTAGTCACTAGCGCAGGTGCTTTAAAACCCCATCTTAAAGCCTCCAAATGGTGGGTTGCTGTGAGTGGTGGATTAGACTCTATGAGCCTATTACATGCCCTTGTTAAGCTTCAGGAAGATCATATTTGCCCACCCTTGGGTGTGATTCATATTAATCATAGCCTGCAATTACAAGCAGACCATTGGCAGCATGATGTTGAAAAAAAATGCCAGCAATATGGTGTCGTCTGCATCAGCCATAAAGTCACCCTTAGCCCGCTAGAACAACAGCAGTTCGGTTTAGAAGCGGCAGCTCGAAATGCGCGCTATGAGAGTTTTAAGCAGCACTTAAAGGTGGGCGAGGTACTTTTGTTAGGGCAGCACGCTGATGACCAAAGTGAAACCCTATTCTTAAGGTTATTGCGTGGCGCTGGAGTAAATGGTTTGCGCGCCATGCCTCAGCAGCGTCAGCTAGGTTTAGGCTGCCTAGTCAGACCACTGTTGCTCGTTCGACAGACTGATCTTTATGCCTATGCTCAAGCCCATAACTTAACTTGGAACGAAGATCCAAGTAATCAAAACCATGATTTTGATCGTAATTATTTACGTCATCAAGTGTTGCCATGGTTGCGAAATAGGTGGCCGGCATTAGATCAGCAGGTAGCCAAAGTAACTTCTTTAATGACAGATACACAAGTCTTGTTAGATGAAGTTGCGGCCATTGACTTTAAATTGATCCACAGAGAAACAGAAATAGGCGGGTGCATCTCGTGTGCAGACATACAGACATTGAGCCAGCCTCGGCGTTACAATGTTCTGCGTTACTGGTTGCGTCTTCAAAATGTGCCTATGCCTGATTATGCAGTGATGCAAACGATCGATAGGGACTTTATCCTCAGTGCCGCCGATCGTCAGCCTTATATGCAGCTTGGAGCTTGGTGCTTACGTCGTCATCGAGGTGACTTGTTGTTGAGGTATGGAGCAGATCAATCTGAGAAAACTGCTGTTAATTGGAGTGGAAGCATAGATCCAAAGGCCCTATCAGCTGGATTGATTTCCCTACCTGAAGGGGATTTGAGAATCGTTGAAGGCGCCGAGTGGGGGCTTTTTTTAGCTCAAGGTGATCTTTTGGAACGGCGCTTTAGGGTGGGTGGCGAACGATGCAAACCCTTGGGGCGGAATCATAGCCAAAGTCTTAAGAAGCTGCTTCAAGAAGCTAGAGTGCCAGCATGGGAGCGCGATAAATTACCTTTGTTTTATGTCAATGGCAGACTCGCTATGGTGGCAGATTTGTGGGTCAATTTTGGTTTTGAAGCGGCGATAGGTGCACCTGCTTGGGGCTGGGAAACGGCCACTAAAAACAAAGCTTTTGATTGTTCCGATTAGCCTTTTCTGGTATCCTACTCTCCCATCTTAAGTCGTAATACACATGCTGGAAACAGACCCTGTAATGCGCGTCAAAAATTTATAAACGTTAGGCATTTCCACCCGCTTGCTAAAAAGTGGACACTTGTTCGCTCTAGTTGTGGCGTATTGGTGTGGTTTTTCTGTCGTGTTTTAATTCAAATCGACGTGTGACACGTCATATAAGACATAGGGTATTTCATGACTCGTTTCATCTTCGTTACTGGCGGCGTTGTCTCTTCTTTAGGAAAGGGCATTGCTTCGGCTTCTCTAGCCGCCATTCTAGAGGCCCGGGGTCTCAAGGTCACTATGTTGAAATTAGACCCGTACATCAATGTTGATCCTGGCACCATGAGTCCTTTCCAGCATGGTGAAGTTTTTGTCACTGAAGATGGTGCTGAAACTGATTTGGATCTGGGGCACTATGAGCGTTTTATTGATACTAAAATGTCTAAGCGCAATAATTTCACTGCCGGTCGTGTGTATGAGCATGTGTTACGAAAAGAGCGCCGGGGTGATTATTTAGGCGGCACAGTGCAAATTATTCCTCACATTACCGATGAAATTAAGCGCCGTGTCTACAGGGGTTCGGAAGGTGCAGAAATTGCATTGGTAGAGATTGGTGGTACCGTAGGTGATATTGAATCGCAGCCTTTTCTAGAAGCGATCCGGCAGATGAAATTCGAACTGGGTTCTAACCGAGCGCTTTTTATGCACCTCACTTTAGTACCTTACATTGCGACTGCTGGTGAAACTAAAACTAAGCCAACGCAGCACTCCGTAAAGGAGTTACGCTCTATTGGTATTCAACCTGATATTTTAGTGTGTCGTTCTGAAGTGGCTATTGAAGCCCCTGAGCGCAGCAAGATCGCCTTATTTACCAATGTGGAACAGCGAGCAGTGATCTCATTGCCTGATGCAGAGAGCATTTACACGATCCCAAGTTTATTAAAGTCGCAAGGTTTAGATGAAATTGTGACGCAACGGTTTGGTTTAGATTGTAAGGAAGCTGACTTAACTGAATGGGATGCAGTAGCGCAAGCCAAACTGAATCCTAAGCGTGAAGTGACTATTGCTATGGTTGGCAAGTACATGGAGTTGTTAGATGCTTACAAGTCGTTAATTGAAGCGATCAGCCATGCGGGTATTAAGTCCCATACCAAGGTCAATACGCGCTACATCGACGCTGAAGACATTGAAATGCAGGGTGTCAGTTTGTTAGCAGGGGTGGACGCAATCCTTGTACCGGGTGGTTTTGGAGAGCGCGGTACAGAGGGTAAAATAAAGACAGTGCAATATGCACGTGAAAATAAAATACCATATTTAGGTATTTGCCTTGGGATGCAAGTGGCAGTGATTGAATTTGCTCGCAATGTGGCAGGATGGAATGATGCTAACAGCAGTGAGTTTGATGCCAACTCTAAGCATTGTGTGGTGGGTCTAATCACCGAATGGACCGATGAGGCTGGACACATTGAGCAGCGCTCAGAAGGTTCAGATTTAGGTGGCACCATGCGTTTGGGCGCCCAGCAATGCCGTTTACAAGAAGGGTCTTTGGCTCACCAGTGCTATCAACAAGACGTCATTACAGAGCGCCATCGTCATCGTTACGAAGTTAACAATACCTTTGTTGAGCAGCTAGAAGCGGTGGGGTTGAAGTTTTCTGGTCGTTCTATGGACGGCAGCTTGGTGGAAATGGTTGAAATTGCAGATCACCCTTGGTTTGTGGCCTGCCAGTTTCATCCAGAATTCACTTCTACACCGCGTGCGGGCCATGGCCTGTTTGAAGGGTTTGTGGGTGCAGCCGTTATTCAGGCTGAAAAGTAGACCTTTACACTAAGTAAATTATTAATTGAAAAAACACATAGGAGTAAATCTTGGACCAATTAATTGCCGACATTAAGGCAAGAGAAGTGCTGGACTCGCGTGGTAACCCTACCATTGAGGCAGATGTGTTGCTTGCAGGTGGAGCGTTTGGTTCTGCTTGTGCTCCTTCTGGCGCATCCACTGGCTCCAGAGAAGCCCTAGAGCTTCGCGATGGAGACAAGGCTCGCTATTTAGGTAAGGGAGTGCTAAGAGCTATTGCTGGCATTCATGGGCCCATATTAGAGTGCTTGAGAGGCATGGATGCAACTGATCAGCAGGCTTTGGATGAGGCTATGATCAAATTGGATGCGACAGAAAACAAAGAAGTTCTCGGTGCCAACGCTATTCTTGCGGTATCACTGGCAGCAGCTAAAGCTGCAGCAATATATAAAGATTTGCCTTTATACGCGCACATTGCTGAGCTCAATGGGACCGCGGGTCAATACAGCATGCCCGTGCCAATGATGAATATTATCAATGGTGGAGAACACGCTGATAATAATGTTGATATCCAAGAATTTATGGTGCAGCCTGTGAGTGCGCCAAATTTTTCAGAGGCTCTGCGTTGTGGTGCAGAAATTTTTCATGCCCTTAAGAAAGTGCTGAGTGATCGAGGTTTAAGCACTGCAGTAGGGGACGAAGGGGGATTTGCGCCTAACTTGCCTTCAAACGAAGCGGCACTGGATGTTATTGCTGAAGCCGTAGCGTATGCTGGCTATGCATTAGGCACTGATGTGACTTTAGCGTTAGATTGCGCAGCATCCGAATTTTATGAAAATGGTACTTATAACCTCAGTGGAGAAGGGCAGTCATTTGATGCCTCTGGGTTTGCAGATTACTTAACTGAATTAACTAATAAGCACCCCATCGTGTCCATTGAAGATGGCATGGATGAGAGTGACTGGGATGGTTGGCAAGAACTGACTCAAAAGTGTGGCGATCGTGTGCAACTTGTAGGTGATGATCTATTTGTCACGAATACAAAAATATTGACCCGGGGTATTGAGCAAGGTATTGGCAACTCTATTTTGATTAAATTTAATCAAATTGGTACCCTTACAGAGACACTGGCAGCCATACGTATGGCCCAGAAAGCTGGTTTTAGTGTGGTCATTTCTCATCGCTCTGGCGAAACAGAAGATACAACTATTGCCGACTTAGCTGTAGCTACGGCAGCGGGCCAAATTAAGACGGGTTCATTGTGTCGCTCAGATAGAGTAGCGAAGTATAATCGCTTACTCCGCATCGAGCAGGAACTAGGTGCTGATGCTCCTTATCGTGGACGTCAGGAAATTAAAGGTCAATAACAACGATTGACCTCGTCTAGGGAGCTTGCGTTGGTGAACTATTGCCAAGGTCAGCTCCCTTTTTTGTTGATATATTTATGAAATGGTTAGTTGGATTAATCTTCGTCACCCTATTGGCTATGCAATACAGCCTTTGGTGGGGTCAGTCTGGGTTGCTAGAAGTGGAACGTCTGCAGGACAAAATTACTGCTCAAGAAGCAGTGAATACTAGCCTGTCTGAGCGTAATCAACAGCTCCATGCAGAGGTGCTGGATTTGAAGCAAGGCATTGATGCAATCGAAGAACGTGCACGTCACGACTTGGGTATGGTTAAACCTAATGAAACCTTTTACCAGCTTGTGGAAGATCAGTGACCGCACCTGAATTACAGCCCCTAAATTGGCCACTTGAATGGGCTTATGCTTCTGGCGAGCCTACCTCTAAGGGGCAGATTAAAACTCAATGCAGTGATTTTTTAGTCACAGAAGACTTAGGCTATGTCCCTTGTGGCGAGGGAGAACACGTTTATCTTGATATCACTAAAACGGACACTAATACGGATTTCTTAGCTCGCCACATTGCAAAGGTTGCGGGTGTGCCTGCCCGACAAGTTAGTTATTCAGGATTAAAAGATCGCCGAGGCGTGACGCGCCAGTGGTTTGGGGTTCACCTGCCTGGTAAGGCAGAAACAGTAGATCCTGATTGGCAGCAACTACAAAGCCCTGAGGTTGATTTGCATCAAACAGTTCGACATTTGCGCAAGTTAAAAACTGGAGTGCATCAAGGTAATGTTTTCAATATTCGTTTGCGCAATATGAATGCAACTGAGGCATTGGAGCAAAAACTCCGCCTTATTTCTCAGCAAGGGGCACCGAACTACTTTGGTGATCAGCGCTTTGGTCGCCAAGGTGGTAATCTTAACCTTGCTTTATTAATGCTGCAGGGCAAGCGTATAAAAGATCGTTTTAAGCGGGGCATGGCGTTGTCGTCAGTGCGCTCTTATTTGTTTAATCAGTTGTTGAGCGCTCGTGTTCATAACGGTACTTGGCTAACGGCAGCTGTGGGTGAGCGTTGTATGTTTAGTGATGGGTTTAGTCAGTTTGATGCGGGTGCAGAAATTGAACTAGATGAAGTCCAAGCACGCATTGGTGCGGGTGATTTAGCCCCAACCGGCCCCATGGTTGGAGGTGTAGACCATGTTATAGCCAATCCAGCAAGTGATTATGAAGCACAAATACTTGCCCCATGGCGGCCTTGGATTGAGGCTTTAATTGCCCAAGACATGATGGCTCAAAGACGCAGCTTGCGTCTGTGGCCAAAAGATTTTACGTGGCGTTGGTGTGAGGGTGCTATCTTGGAACTGAATTTCCATTTGATGCGTGGAAGTTACGCAACGGCCTTAGTGCGAGAAATCGCTTTAGTAGAACAGCCATAATGACAAAAGATAAACGGATTCAAGATAAGGAATAATAAGATGCATCTACTGATCTCTAATGATGATGGCGTGCATGCGCAAGGCCTGTCGTATCTTGTGCAGGAGCTAGAGCAAGACCATCAAGTGACGGTTATTGCTCCCGATAGAGATTTAAGTGGGGCGAGTAATTCGTTAACCTTATCTCGTCCAGTACGTATGATGCCTCAAAAAAATGGTTATTTTAGTATCGATGGCACGCCTGCAGACTGTGTCCACCTTGGAATCAATGGGGTGTTAGATATAGCCCCTGATATGGTGGTTTCAGGAATTAACCACGGGGCTAATTTAGGGGATGATGTGCTCTATTCGGGTACAGTGGCTGCCGCGATGGAAGGGCGTTACCTTGCCCATCATGGGATGGCAGTCTCTTTAGTTGGAAAAATTCACTTTCTGACGGCTGCAAAAGTTGCTAGGCAGCTCATGACGGGGATGCAAAAGCTTAATTTACCAGAGCGATGCATCATCAATGTCAATGTGCCAGATTTGCCCTATGATAAAATTAAAGGCGTTAAAGTGACCCGTTTGGGTAGTAGAGAAATAGGCGGCACTGCGATTGACGCCAAAGACCCTCGCGGTCATCAGTGTTATTGGATCGGACCTGCAGGTAAGGTTAAAGATGGCAGCCCCGGCACTGACTTCCATGCTGTTGAGGAGGGCTTCGTGTCAGTTACGCCGCTGTCACCAGACATGGCTTGTCATGAAGCCTTCGATCAGGTGACTCATTGGCTGCAGGATAAGTTTTAATGCGCCACGTTGTGACAGACCCTAAACGCACGGCTGCCAACAGGCAAGGTATTGGCATGACATCCCAGCGCACAAGGGAACGTTTAGTTGATCAGTTGATCGCTCTAGGAGTGCAAGACGTCAGAGTGTTAGATGTGATGCGCTCAACGCCTCGCCATCTTTTCTTAGATGAGGCTTTGGCCCATAGAGCTTATGAAGATAAGTCATTACCTATTGGTCACAATCAAACCCTTTCACGCCCATATACAGTAGCTCGTATGAGTGAGCTTTTGCTGGCTTCATGCGCTGCTAAAAAAGTGTTAGAAATAGGCACAGGTTCTGGTTACCAAACATCTGTTTTGGCTCAGTTAGTACCCAGATTACTGACTATGGAGCGCATTGAACCCCTGCTAGATCGAGCCCGAGACCGATTGCAGCAAATAGGCATTCATAATGTGGTTTACAAGCACGGTGATGGCCACGAAGGCTGGCCTGCGCGAGAACCTTTCGATGGTATTATGGTAACAGCGGCGCCTTTACAAGTGCCTCAGGCTTTGCAATGGCAGCTGTCTGAGGGGGGATGTATGATTATCCCTGTGGGTGATAATGACCAGTATTTATTAAAAATAACACGCTCTGGCAATCATTTCAGCAAACAAAAAATAGAAGCTGCTAACTTTGTCCCCTTAGTCAATGGATTATTATGATGACCACAAAAACCACATTTATTCAGTGGCAAACATTTGTTACAGGGTTGCTCATGGGTGGTGCTGATCTAGTGCCTGGAATATCGGGTGGAACTGTGGCTTTACTGAGTGGTGTTTATGGTCGATTATTAACTGCCATTAGTCACCTCAGTCACTGGCATCTATTAAAACTAATACGGCAACGTCAGTTAGCTAAGGCGTGGCATTACATAGACGGTTTGTTCCTAATTAATTTGGGCCTTGGTATGGCCACCGCGCTAGTAGTTCTTGCTAAACTGATTACTTGGCTTTTATTAGTTCAGCCACTGATCATGTGGAGTTTATTTTTGGGCTTGATTATGGTCGCAAGTCTGATGCTGCTGCAGGCCCTTTATGTGCAAAAGAAGCTTCAATGGCGTTGGCTTTGGCCTGGTTTGTTAGTAAGTTTAATATTAGCCAGCATGCCCATGCTGCAGGTGGTTGATGGGTTTTCTGGTTGGGGCTACTTATGGTTAATGGCAGCTGGGGCCTTGGCCATCACTGCAATGATATTGCCTGGTGTATCGGGCAGTTTCATCCTATTAATGTTGGGTATTTATCCATTTCTAATTGCGCGATTGGCTGCCTTTGATATTGAAGTGATTGCTATTTTTGCTTTTGGCTGTGGTTTGGGTTTAGTGGCGTTCAGTCGAGTGATTGTTTATTTACTCAAGCAGCATTCAATTGCGGTAATGAATTTTTTGACTGGTCTAATGATGGGTTCAGTGGCGAAGTTATGGCCTTGGAAGCACACGGTTACTTATCGCTTGAATAGTACAGGTTTAGAGGTTCCGCTGCAGCAAGAGAATCTTATGCCCTGGGTGTATAGTCAAATGACGGGCAACGATAACCAGCTAATTTGGTGCCTATTGGTGTGTTGCTTAGGAGGCTTGTTGGTGGGTAAGTTTGGACGTATTCAATTAAAAGACTTGGCGGGCTAATAAATATGAGCTCTAGTTATGGGGTTTTGTGTATGATCAGGTGGTTGAGTTCTAGTGCGGTTATTTTATTACTGTCAGCCTGCAGTGCTAGTCAATATGCGCCCGTGCAGGACCTAGGCTATAGCACGGCACAAATTGTATCAGCCAATCGCGTGCAAAATACCCCTTTATCCTATCAAGTCAAACCGGGTGACACCATGTTCGCCATTGCGTGGCGCTTTGGTTGGGATTATAAAAAACTAGCCAAAGCTAACGCCATTAACTCGCCCTACACTATTTACGTTGGGCAAGTGATTTATTTTAATGAAATAAATGATATTAGTGCTATTAAAGCTTCAGTAGAAAAAGGAGCTGTAAAAAAGCCTGTAGTTATTGCTAAGGAAACACCTAAAAAACAACCTTCTTCAGTATCCAAAAAAGTAGATAAAGCACCTGAATTAAAGGCCTATAACGGGTCTAAATCGATCAAGTGGTCTTGGCCCCTGCGGGGAAAATTGATACAAGGTTTTGCTAATAAAGCTGGCGCTTCCAATGGAATTGATTTATCATCCAATCTGGGAAAACCGGTAAAAGCTGCATCTAGTGGAATAATAGTATATTCAGGAAGCGGTATTCAGGGTTACGGTAAACTGGTAGTGGTAAAACACAATGATACCTTCCTTAGTGCATATGCTTACAACAGCCGTATTTTGGTTGAAGAAGGCGCCATAGTGGATGCAGGCCAAGTGATTGCAGAAGTAGGTAAGGGTCCACAACTAGACCCAAGGCTACATTTTGAAATACGCAAAAACGGTAAGCCTGTTAACCCACTGAGGTACTTGCCCAAGCTATAGGTCGTCTATCAACACATTGCCTAGCGTAGTCTTTGATGAAATGAGCTGGTTAATTAGGTCAGTTAAAAAGTTAATTGATAGTTTAATTAATAGGTGAGTTTAATTAATAGGTGAGTTAAATGACGCAAGAATTATCTGTAGAAGAAGCGCATCAACACCGTAGCGAAATACAATATGCAAAATACAAGTTGGGTGGTAAATACTCAAATAAAGACACTGACTGTAAAGATGCGACCCATCTCTACCTAGGGGAAATAGGTTTTCGAGCCTTACTAACGGCAGAGGAAGAGCAACATTTTTCTCGTCTGGCGCTCAAGGGTGATGTCTCAGCACGTCATTGTCTGATCGAAAGTAATTTGAGATTAGTGGTGAAAATCGCGCGCCGTTATGTGAACCGAGGTATGACCTTGCTTGACCTAATCGAAGAAGGCAATCTTGGCTTAATTCGTGCGGTAGAAAAATTTGATCCAGAACGAGGCTTTCGCTTTTCAACTTATGGCACATGGTGGATTCGCCAAACTATTGAACGCGCTATCATGAACCAAACTCGCACTATTAGGCTACCAATTCATGTCGTTAAAGAACTCAATGTGTATTTACGTGTCGCCAGAGAATTGGCCCAAAAGCTTGATCATGAGCCTACTGCAGAAGAAATAGCTGCTCACTTAGGTAAGCCCGTAAAGCAAGTGAGTGCCATGCTCAACCTTAATGATCGAGTTGGCTCAGTGGATAACTGCTTGGGTCCTGACAGCGACACTACGCTGCTGGAGACCATACCTGATACTGCCACCCAAGGTCCAGAGAATACGCTAGTTGATAGTAACCTAATGACTAACATGGAGCAGTGGCTAGATTTGCTGACGGACCTACAAAAAGATGTTATTTCCCGTCGTTTTGGCTTGCGTGGTCATTCTGTCTGCACTCTTGAGCACGTTGGTAAAGATATTAATTTAACTCGAGAAAGGGTGCGTCAGATTCAAGTGGGGGCGTTGCGCAGTCTGCGTAAGATTCTTGAAACGGAAGGTCTTAACAGCACAGATGTGTTGGATGCTAAACTTTAATTAGCCCCCTAAACGTTGTTTATTTGCAGATACATAGCCCAAGGGCTTCATGGGTTAAGAATACTAAAAGGCGAAGGGTGCTTGGTCAGTCTGTTTTAGTCTTTTTAGACTCATGTTGTCTGTGGCATTAACCATCCATAGGTTTACAAATAGGTTTGCAAATAGGGCTCTAAACAGAGCCTTAAATAGTAAGGTAAATAGTGAGGTAAATAGCACAGCGAATAGTGGGTTCCTGCTGTTTATGGCGGATACCAAACGGTGTCTTATCTACCCGTGATAAGTAAAGCAGTTTAGAAAGCCGCAAAATTTTTGGGTCATTAATCTAAGCTATCGGTAAGTTTTATTAGCGGTGCCTACTTTTCATTCAATAAAGTCAACACAACCAGCGCAGAACCTAACCCTGCAATGCTACCAATAATTAATGCAAGCCTATAATCTCCATTCAAGTCGTATAACCTACCAGCCAACCATGGCCCAACAAACCCTGCGATGCCCCAGGCTATAAAGACTTTACCATAAATTCGGACCCCCTCAACTGCGCCAAAACGAGTTGCAATAGCCGCAGGGTATATCGAGATGATTGCCCCATAGGCAAATCCAGTAACTCCTAAGCCAAACAACACACTGATATCGACTAAAAATAGGGCTAATAATGCAAGACTAAGGGCTGATAATAAAGGCAACACTGTTAAGGTTACTTTAAATGAGATCCGGTCTGCCATCCAACCTCCCAACAGGCTTCCACTCATGCTGAAAAGTGCCAATACGCTTGGCGCTATTAATATCAGCTGCCCATTCAGGCCCGCCTGTTCTGCAATTGCAGTAGCATGGCCTATAGCCATGAGTCCGGCCATAACCGCTAAACCGTAGGCTAACCAAAAGAAAAAAATCACGTGTTGATTTACCCTGGGACTCTGCTTATGGTCAGGTGGTGAGACATGTAACTGAGCCCGAGACCAATACAACAAGCCACTCACAACGGGCATGATGACGAATAACGCGAAGGTCAAACTCAGCATGGCCCACATTAAACCAAAACTATTTAAGACAAAAGCCAGGGGCCAAGGTGAAAGCACCGATCCTAGGGCATAACTGGCTGTGACCAGTCCCATGACAAAACCTTTATTTTCTAAGTTAGACTGGGCAGAAATTTGTAATGCGAAGCCGTAGCCAAGGCCGTTTGCTAAACCAAACAACAAACTGTACCCAAGCCAAACCATGATGATATGAGTGGCTGATGCAGCGATTAACGTACCGATTAAGGCTAGCCCACAAACTGCAATCGAGAAGCTTACTGGACGCAATAATCCGTAAAAACGATGGCCTATCAATACCCCCAATGTTAAGGATAATAGGGTAAAGGAATAGGTTAGACTGACTTGAGATCGTGAAGTTTGAAAGTAGTTTTCCATGGGTTCCAAAAAAACGGCAAAGGCGTGCACTGATCCGAGTACTGACGCTAATACCATACTCGCAAGAGTCACCCACATTCCTTGAGGCTGATTTGGAAGTTCAGATGCTTTGTGCATCATTCTTTCTTAATGGCAGTATGTTTAGACATAACACTTTATCTCATGACTTTGGTTTGTATCATTTTCTTGGCAGTACCCTAGTGAAGATGGCTCACGGGATAAACTTAATATGCCAGCCTTACACTTAAAGCTTAAATGAGGCCTTGAGTTGTTTTAACGATTGCGTAAGTGCTGCATTTGATAAATCAGTTCTAAGGCTTGTCTAGGGGTTAGTTCGTCCGCTTTGTGGCTCTCTAGCAGCGCCTCGATTGGGTGGGATAGGTGACTAAATAAGTCAGATTGCTGAGGTGTCTCGAGGAGCGTATTTTTGGCTATGGCTGATGTTTGCTTTTGTTCACTTTGTTCCAAATAGTTTAGTTTTTGCCTTGCCTCATCGATCACTTGATGGGGTACACCTGCGAGTTTAGCCACTTGCAGGCCATAACTTTTGCTAGCTGGACCGGGAAGAACTTTGTGCATGAAAATGATGTTATCGTCATGTTCTGTGGCGTCTAAATGAACATTTTCTACTTGAGCTAATTGCTCAGATAATTGTGTCATCTCAAAATAGTGAGTCGCAAAAAGCGTTAAGGCGCCAATATCCCTAGCTAAATTTAAGGCACAAGACCACGCTAAAGATAATCCATCAAAGGTGCTTGTTCCCCGACCCACTTCATCCATCAACACTAAACTTTTTGCACTTGCGTTGTTGAGAATATTGGCGGTTTCTGTCATTTCAACCATGAATGTGGAGCGTCCGCCTGCTAAATCATCACTGCTGCCCATGCGGGTGAATACGCGATCAACAATGCCGATCGAGGCCTCTAAGGCAGGCACATAGGCCCCAATTTGGGCCATGATAACGATCAAAGCGACTTGCCGCATGTAAGTAGACTTACCGCCCATATTGGGGCCAGTAATCATCATCATGCTGGACGTTGCACAAAGGCTGGTATCGTTGGCTACAAAAGGATCGCTAATTAATTGTTCAACCACTAAATGACGGCCTTGCCTTATGTCTATTCCAGGCTCAAGTTTTAAGCTTGGCCGATTAAGATCAAGGCACATTGCACGTTCAGCTAAACAGCAAAGCACATCAAGTTCACTAACCCCATCTGATGCCTGCTGCAGTTGTTGCAGTTGAGTGGCCAAGTCTTCAATCAGGTCTTCATAAAGCGCTTTTTCTCGCGCTAAACTGCGACTCTTACTACTTAAAGCTCGGTCTTCAAAGGATTTAAGTTCGGGGGTGATAAAACGCTCAGCATTTTTTAAGGTTTGCCGCCGCACATATTCGCTCGGCGCTTGGGCAGATTGTAAGCGACTAATTTCGATATAGTAGCCGTGGACACGGTTGTAACCTACTTTTAATGTCGATAGGCCGGTACGCTCCCGTTCCTTAGTTTCTAGATCAAGCAAAAATTGACCCGCATTTTGACTTAAACCACGTAACTGGTCGAGCTCTTCATCATAGCCCTTAGCAATCACGCCACCGTCTCGAATAATCACTGGGGGGTTGTCGACAATGGCTCTCATTAACAAATCCACTGTCGCTGGAAATTCACTGATGTCATGAGCTAACGATTGGGCCCTTTTAGACTCTAAAGCCGATAATGAGACTTGGATGTGAGGCAATGCCCTAAGACTTGCACAAAGCCTTGATAAATCACGAGGGCGGGCTGACCTTAATGCAATCCGGGCTAAAATACGTTCCATATCTCCAATGGGTTTAAGACCCAGTTGCAGATCTTCAGTCTTATCAGACGTGAGCGTCTGGCAAATAAAATCTTGGCGTTGCTCAAGCACCTCAATATTTCGCAATGGATTATTGAGCCAGCGGCGTAATAATCGTCCACCCATGGGGGTGGCTGTGGTATCTAAAGCTGCTGCCAGAGTATACTGCTCGCCGCCTTGAATATTGAGGTCTATTTCCAAATTCTTTCGGCTTGGACCATCTAAAATAAGCGTGTCTTGGGGCAGTTCTATTTGTAAATTACGTAAATGGGGTAGGTCACCCCTTTGAGTTTCCTTGGCATAATTTAATAAGCATCCGGCGGCACAAATAGCGGCATGCATAGTTTCACAGCCAAAGCCACTCAGATCGCGGGTATTAAATTGGTGACTGAGTATGCGCAGAGCGGTATCGTAAGTAAAATTCCAACTCACTTGAGGGCGGCGACAAGGCCACTCTTGGATATGATCAATAATTTCGCTGCTTTCATCATAAAGTAATTCTGCAGGCCTTAAACGCTGTAACTGGGTCTGTAATTCATCTGCAGTATTGGCCTCAGTCACCGCAAACCGGCCACTACTCATATCTAAACTCGCTATACCATAGATGTCCTGAAGCTTAAATGTGGCAACTAATAAGTGATCTTGATGAGCCTGCATTAGGGCTTCGTCTGTCAACGTGCCTGGAGTCACCACACGCACTACTTTTCTATCCACAGGACCTTTGCTGGTGGCAGGGTCTCCAACTTGCTCGGCGACTGCTACCGCCCGACCTGCGTTAACTATTTTAGCAATATATCCTTCTGCAGCATGGTAAGGGATGCCACACATGGGTATGGGTTGCCCTGCAGACTGACCCCTTGAGGTTAAGGAAATGTCGAGTAACTCAGAAGCCTGTTTGGCATCCTCATAAAACATCTCATAAAAATCCCCCATGCGGTAAAAGACCAAGTCGTGTGGATGGTCATGTTTAATACCTAAATACTGCTGCATCATGGGAGTGTGGTTAGAGTTAATGCCGTTTTTTATTGTTTTTTCGTTTTTGGACATGTTCATTGTTTCGGCATAACTCTTTTATTAAATGGAAAAATCTCTTTCATAGAGTGTCATTTCCAACCGTTAGATTATTCTTGATCAAAATTTATCTCACTTTAAAAACAAATTCTTGACCTCGTTAAATGGTTTCTGCAAACAGTGACTGCAATTCGCAGAGCCGTTCTCAAGCCTATTTTTCGAATGGTGACAAAGTACGCCATAATTGTACGGTCACTCGTGGCTTCAAGCAAACACCGCAGGTTTGAAAAGGATTGTCGTTGAGTTATGAAAACACTGGGTGGACAGAGAGAACTTTGGTATCGCTTATAAAACCATGAGGTCATTTGGCAAGCATGCCTAAACTCATGATTTTGTATTAAAGGCTAAGCGAAGGCTAAGGGAAGCTGGTGTTTGGATTATCAATGGGCAATAAGTTTAAGTACGGCAGGCAGGCGTTTACCTTGCAGTAGTATATGGTCACGCATTAGTTCGCTGGCTTTTTCTCCTTCACCAGAAAGAATGGCCGAACAAATCATAGTGTGCTCTTCTGTTGATTTTGCAAGCCGCCCTCGCAGGTCATAAGGCAAAGATCGATAGGGATTAATGTGTATGCCTATATTTTGTAATTGTTCAATGAGCCAGTGGTTATCTGTCGCCGCATGGATTGCCGCATGGAACTCAAGGTTGGCGATACTGTACTGAACTTTATCACCAGTGGCCGATGCAGCAATACACTTTTCTAGCGCTTGTTCAATTGATTCTGCATGCTTTTGTGTCAGCGCTGCTGCCGCTAGCCTGCAAGCCATCCCTTCGAGACCAGCACCCACTTCAAATAGATCAAGCAGCTCTTTGGCCGTTAGAATCCGAACAATAGCCCCTTTTCTGGGCCTTGTTTCTAATAAACCAATGGCTACCATGGCTCGAATAGCTTCACGAATGGGAGTGCGCGACAACGCATATTTTTCTGCTAAAGCAGCTTCTTCAATTTGGTCACCGGGGCGCAATATACCCGAGGAAATCTCTTCGGTCAGTTGCGTGATGAGTTTATCGGCAGCGCGGGTCATGAATTATTCCATTAGTTCAAACCACTGGATTATAACGTTTGCATTTAATTATGCAATGTCGCCATAGAGTGGCTATATGTATTTTTATAGATTGCTTATGTATAATAAAGTCTATACTATCAGATCTCAATTAAAATTGGAGAAGTAGAAATGTTTCAGTCACGTATAATAACAACCGTAGCACTTGCTACTATAATCGCCTCGTCTGGGGCAGCTAATGCCACGGAGTTAAAGCTTTCACATCAATGGTCAACGAAAGACGTTCGCCATAAAGTCGCTCAAATTGTTGCCGATGAAGTCGCTGCTGCAGGTGTTGATCTGAATATTAAGATTTTCCCCTCAAAGTCATTAGTGAAGCCTAAAGAACAGTATAACTTTATCAGTCGTAACTTATTGGACATGTCTGTTTTCCCTCTTAGTTATGCGGCTGGTCAACAACCCGCAGTGAGCTTAACCCTTATGCCTGGTTTGGTGAAAAACCATGATCACGCGGCGCGTTTAACCCAGTCTCCATTCATGGGCGCTTTGCAAGAAAAAATGTTAGATGACAACGTCATGGTTTTGGTGCATGGTTATCTTGCGGGTGGTTTTGTAGGCAAGGACAAGTGCATTGTTAAGCCAGAAGATGTGAAAGGCCTGCAAATTCGCGCTGCTGGCAAATCATTTGAACAAATGTTGATTGGTGCAGGCGCTTCCATTACTTCTATGAGTTCAGCTGATATTTATAGTGCAATGCAAACGGGTGTTCTCAACGCAGCTAACACATCGTCATCTTCTTTCGTATCTTACCGTATTTACGAGCAAGTGAAGTGTTATACACCTGCTTCTGAAAACATAGCCTTATGGTTTTTGTACCAGCCACTGATTATGAGCAAGGACAAATTTGATGGGTTAAATGAGCAACAACAAACAGCTTTGTTAGCCGCTGCAAAAAAAGCTGAAGCCTTTTATTTAGCAGAAGCTAAGACTCAAGATGCCAAATCAACTGAAGTGTTCCGCGAGGCGGGTGTTGAGATTGCTGAAATGACCCAAGCTGATTTTAATGCATGGCGTGATATCGCAGTAGAAACGTCTTACAAAGAATTTGTAAACTCTGTTTCTGGTGGTCAAGAATTACTTGATATGGCTCTTTCTGTTAAGTAGTCCATCGATTTAGGTCTTGCTTTGTGTTTTATTAGTCACAAAGCAAGACTGCATAATGCTTTTAAAAATCCCCAAAAAATAGGCATAAGAAAGGTATTTGCATGAGCGATCACTCAAACATCAATGATCAAATTGGCACATCTTCTAAGCCATTTTTCTTTAAAGTAGTTTCAATCCTATCGACCTTGTCTGGCTGGTGTTCAGCTGGCATGACCCTGATTGCTATTGCCATTACCTGCCAAATGATCTTTGTACGGTTTGTCCTCAATGGCTCTACCGTCTGGCAAACTGAAGCGGTCGTCTTTTTAATTGTTGCTGCTACCCTTATTGGCCTACCTTTTGTGCAGCAACTAAGAGGCCATGTCAATGTCAACTTAATACCCTTAATGTTACCCGCCAAAGGCCGTTATTTTTTAGCCATCTTTACTTATTTGGTTGCCATAATTACCATCTCCATGATGCTTTGGTTCAGTTATGAATTCTGGCATCTAGCCTTTACGCGCGGTTGGACTTCAGATACGGTCTGGGCGCCTCAGTTGTGGATCGTCTATTCTTCCCTACCCATTGGTTTTGGCCTACTCATACTTCAGTTATTAGCTGACTTAGCCGCCATAGTTTTAAAAATTGAATTACCTTTCGGCTTAGGAGAAGATTAATGGATCCTCTTATTTTAGGTGCCTTAGTAGGCACCAGTACTATTTTAATCCTTTTTTCTGGCATTTCAGTAGGCATTGGTTTGCTGGTGGTCTCTGCTTTGTTCATTATGATTTTCGATGGCGCTCCATCATTGGCTTTAATACCTGAAATATTCTTTGGCAAGCTAGATAGCTTTGCCTTGTTATCAATTCCTATGTTTATCATTATGGGGGCTTCTATTTCTTCAACTCGAGCTGGGGCAGACTTGTATGAAGCTCTTGAACGATGGTTGACCCGTGTGCCTGGCGGATTGGTTATTTCTAATCTGGGTGCTTGCGCCATGTTTGCCGCCATGTCAGGTTCCAGTCCAGCAACGTGTGCTGCCATTGGTAAAATGGGTATTCCAGAAATGCTCAAGCGGGGTTATCCAGAAGGCATCGCTGCAGGATCTATTGCTGCGGGTGGCACTTTAGGTATTTTAATCCCACCATCAATCACCATGATCGTTTATGGCATCGCGACTGAAACTTCAATCGGGCGCTTGTTTTTAGCAGGCGTCATACCCGGTCTATTGTTGGTTACATTATTCATGGCTTGGTCCATTTATGCTACATGGCGTTCGGGTAACCATGCCTTAATGGTTAAGACTGTCTATAGCTGGAAAGAGAAGTTTGAAATCTTGCCACGGGTGCTACCTTTTATTGCCATTATTATTGGAGTGCTTTATTCCATGTATGGTGGTGTGGCTACGCCCTCTGAAACTGCGGCCGTTGGCGCTTTGCTTTGCCTTATTATTGCCGTTGTTATTTACCGATTAACCAGCCCAAAAGATTTATGGCTAGTGTTAAGGGACAGTACCAAAGAGAGTGTGATGATTTTATTCATCATCGCTGCAGCAGGTGTCTTTTCATACATGCTTTCCAGCCTTTTTATCACCCAGTCAATCGCTGAATGGATTGGCACACTAGACATTAATCGCTGGTATTTGATGATGATCATCAATCTCTTTCTTTTAATTGCCGGCTTTTTTCTGCCCCCTGTTGCCGTCATACTGATGGCATCACCAATCTTGCTGCCTATTATAGTGAATGCGGGTTTTGACCCCATATGGTTCGCCGTGGTGCTGACCATTAATATGGAAATTGGTTTGATATCACCACCTGTAGGTTTAAACCTATACGTGATTAATGGCATAGCCCCTCAGATACCCTTGAAATCTGTTTTATTGGGATCACTACCCTTTGTAGGCTGCATGGTGATTGCCATCTTATTACTCTGCCTAATGCCTAGCTTAGCGACCTGGCTACCCGATACCCTTATGGGAACATCAATATAGTTTAACTAACCTTCTATTAATAAGCGCTTAAGTGCTGGTTTTACCTTGGATTTAACTTTTATGACCTCAAACAACTCGTACCGTCGTATTGGACTTATTGTACCTAGCTCTAATGTGACTATGGAAACGGAAATTCCTGCCTTATTGCGTGCCCGTGAAGCCATACTTTCTGATCGGTTTACTTTTCATGCCTCACGAATGCGCATGAAGAATGTATCCAAAGAAGAGTTGGAACGCATGGATGATGATAGCTTACGCTGTGCAGTGGAGTTATCAGATGCTGCAGTTGAAGTGCAAGCCTATGCTTGTTTAGTCGCAATTATGAGTCGAGGAATGGGGTACCACAAAGTTTCACAACAACGTCTGCATGACGCCACTGTTACTAATGGTCTGCCTACTCCAATCGTGAGTTCAGCTGGCGCTTTAGTTGACTCTTTGCACACTATTGGGGCTAAAAAAGTGTCCATCATTTGTCCCTATATGAAACCATTAACTCGAATGGTAGTGGATTATATTGAAAGTGAAGGCATTGAAGTGCAAGACTTTATGGCGCTTGAAATCCCCAATAACCTTGATGTTGCGGCGCAAGACCCCAACGCCCCTGCTGAACTTTGGAAGAAGTTGGACGTCACCGGTATTGACGCTATTGTGGCCTCTGCTTGTGTACAAATGCCATCGCTACCTGCCATTGAAAACATAGAAAAGGCCTCTGGCATTCCCACTATTTCTGCTGCTGTGGCCACTACATACGAAATTTTGAAAACCTTAAATCTTGAGCCAGTGGCACCAGGTGGGGGGTTCTTGTTGTCAGGAAAATAAAGTATAAATCGGGCTGTATTTACTTTCTTTGGCGTTACTCAAACACTCTTTTTAAAAAAAGCACGAGCATTTAACTCAATAAACTGAACTAAAGTCAGTTTTTCATTTTGTGGTAGTTTTAGAACTATCACAGTTAAAATCTTATGAAAACAAGGGTGCGATAGAGCCTGCTTGGGTGCTTAAAGACCTCAAAATCGACAGACAAGCTGTAGACTGAATTAAAGTTAATTGCATTGATAACTGAGGTAAAGCCTAATATGAGAACAATTAATCTATTAAGTGATTTACTTTTGAGAGTGAGTGACATTGGCCGCTCTCTT
>ERZ807291.239-NODE-239-length-89010-cov-34.784408_pt1 | contig 89010 bp, 96 predicted proteins | sample MGYA00521257_ERZ807291 | MGnify/ENA primary metagenome ERZ807291 (study PRJEB31413, sample SAMN03169783) | marine metagenome | biome: Marine; feature: Water; material: Subsurface seawater | place: North Sea | collected 2011-04-28 | depth 1 m m ... | reverse complement strand
TGGCTATTAGGGTTTGTCTTGGCACCCCTGGCATATCGTTTCCATCAATAAAGCCCTGAGCATTCCTGCCTATTCTAGCCTTAATAAAATTGTAATTAATTCCCATGCTTGTTTTAGTGCCTAACATATGGGTATGTTGTATTTCTAGGCCATATTTTTCTGAGTTATTGATATTTTCATTAAGGCTTGAGTTGGGATTGTAGACAATTTCATCCTCAAGGTCTGAGTAGTAAGTTGTAAATAGCGTGGAATGATGCTGTTCTTTGTAATTAAATCCCACATTAATCGTATTGGATTTTGCTGGATCAATAAATGCATTAAACGTTCTATCTACAACAGGATAACCTACTCCTATAAAAAAACGATCCACATCTGGCGCTAGATAAGCATGACTTATGTTGGTAAAGATCGAAAATTGATTATTAATCTGGTAATTAATACCAGCTTCATAGGCATTTAATGATTCTTCTGTTTTAAGAGACGAGGCCCCATTATAGGTATAGTCGACTTTTTCATGCCTCAGTCCCCCGCTGATCAAAATAGCATCAGTTAGTTGAGTTTCAGCCTCCACAAAAATGGCTTTATTCTTTTTTGTTACGTCGCCAACACCATCTTTTCTTTGGGCATCTGTAACTTGAATGCCTGATGTAAAAGCATACTTTTCGCCATGGTAAGGAAGTGATATGTTGAATGATTCGGTATCGTAGTCTTGGAGGGAATTACCATAGTAGGCTTGAGAGTATAAAGACATATCCTCTTTGAAATAGCTCATATTAATGCCAAGGTTAGGATTAAACTGATAGCTCGTTTTTAGTGAATAGCTATCGGTATCATAGTCATTGTTTGTGTATTCATTTCCTGTGCCATTTTGACTAGGGTCTGCTAAAAGTTGAGTTTTTGTCAGATTATTTGGAAAATAATTATTACTTCTCGAATTCAATATACTCATCTTGACCTTTAAATCATCAGTGAGCGCTAGATTCAGGGTTAATTTATTGTAATCATTATTTGACTTTGCTTTATCTCCTGAGGGGTCTGAAACGACCTGCCCATCATTTTTTTCTGAGCTAGTATTAAGCATAATATTGAAGCTGTCGCCTTGATAACCCGTATTAAGGATATTGCTTTGAGCACCTTGAGTTCCTATTACTGATTGGAGGCTTTGCTCAACCGTATTTTTCGTTATGATATTAATGACCCCTGCCATGGCACCATCACCGAAGCGCACGGAACCAGAACCTCTCAATATTTCAATTCGCTCAATACTTTTTAAGGGTATATTGCCAATAATTTGAGGTACCGTATCAATGCGATTTAGTCTTTCTCCATTCACATTAATCACAATATTTTGAAAACCCGCCTCTGGACCATAGCCACGCATATCTATAAAAGGACTAGCTTTATTGCCGTATTGAGGTTGAATATTTATAGAGGTATGTTGTGAGAAGAAATCAAATAAACTGAAACTGCCAGACCGATCAATATCGATTTCGGTATAGATTTCCTTTGAGGATGTGGAGCTTATTTCTTGTACCTCGTATTGATCCTCAAGCACCATAATTTGATTTGTTGTTAATGATTCTGCATAAACGATTTGTGAAGAGATGATACTTAATAGTAATAATTTTTTTAACACGAAAAACCTTCCAAATAAATGACCACTCAACCCCGAATGGATTAAAAAGATACAAATATAGTGGGAGAAAGATTTAAATATTAACTATTTATTTCTTATATTGCCTCCCCGCAATATATTTAACTGAACTGGTCATTAGGCCGGTATCCGGGCTCATAAGACTAGATAAATGCCTTCCCAAGAAAAAATCATTTCTCAGTGGCTCGATATTTACCCACACTTATTTACCGTTGCGGGGGCAGCGTAAGTATTTCACTTAACTTCCCGTTTAAACATAGTTTCTAAAGAATTTATGTCACCTAACAACAAAAATCATAGTAGCATGAAAACCGTTTGTTAAAATTACATATAAGCATTCTTAGAATAAAATTAAAAGTCTAGTTGATAATTTTTAGATTATGATGAAGGTCAATTAAAGGAGTATGTCATGGCAAGAACAGTACATTGCGTTAAATTAAACAAGGAAGCAGAAGGTCTAGATTTTCCACCTTATCCTGGCGATATGGGAAAGAAAATATTTGAAAGTGTATCAAAAGAAGCTTGGGCAGGATGGTTAAAACACCAAACTATGCTGGTTAATGAAAACAGATTAAGCTTGGTTGATCCGCAAGCAAGAAAGTACCTCAAAGAACAAACAGAGGCCTATTTTTTTGGCGATGGCGCAGAACAAGCTTCAGGTTATATTCCTCCTAAACCTTAATGTTAGTGTTTTAATTCAGCCTTAATCTCTTTGATGCTGGAGTGCCGAACATCAGTACCTTTTACGGTATATATAACCGATTGAGTAATATTTTTTGCGTGATCACCAATGCGTTCTAGAGACTTTGTCACAAACATGAGCTCAAGTGACATTGAGATAGTTCTTGGATCTTCAAGCATGTAAGTAAGTAACTGTCTCATGTGGGAACGGTATTCTTCATCCACTTCCTTGTCTTTTTCCAAGACCTCAATGGTTTCAGTAGTGTCTAGCCTCGCAAAAGAATTTAAAGCTTGCCTTAACATGAGCTGCACAGAACCTAACATCGAGTTAATATTTTTAAATTGAGGCTTGCTCATTATATCGTTTTCAATAATCCGTATAGTGGCATTTGCAATTTTTGTTGACTCGTCACCAATGCGCTCAAGATCACCAATGATTTTAATCATCATTAACACATTTCTTAGGTCTGCGGCGACAGGAGATCGCTTACCAATGAGCAGGGAACAATCTTCATCGATATCAATCTCGAGATCGTTAACTTCTTCATCTCTTCGAATGACTTTTTCGGCAAGCTTTGTATCGGCGTCAACCAATGATTGAACCGCTTCGCTGAGTTGTTCTTCAACTATAGTGCCCATCTCCAACACTTTTGCTCGTATGGATTGTAGGTCTGCATCATATTGTTTGTAAATATGTTCTGAAGCCATAAAACGGTATAACCTTCTGATTAAATTAATTTAAATAATAATAATTCATTTTACTAGGATAGCCAATGCATTTCAGCTTACTTACCCAGGGTTTTAACGCCCGAATCAGTTGCAAGCAATAATATATCTGCCGCTCTTTTAGCAAAAAGTCCATTAGTCACAACCCCTACAATTTGATTGATCCTAGCTTCGGTGTCGATAGGGTCAACAATATTCATTCCATGAATATCAAGAATAATATTCCCATTATCTGTTGTAAAGTCCCTTAATTGCGGTTGGCCTCCTAAGGCCGATAACTGCCGAGCAACATAACTTCTCGCCATAGGAAGGACCTCAACGGGCAAAGGAAATTTACCGAGCGTTGGTACAAATTTCGATTCATCACAAATACAGATAAACTTTTTGGCATTAGCGGCGACAATCTTCTCTCTGGTTAATGCACCACCGCCCCCCTTAAGCATATGCATATGTTCGGTGATTTCATCCGCACCATCGACATAAATATCCATACCATCTACTGAATTAAGATCAAACACTTCAATCCCATGTTTGCGGAGACGTTCTGCTGTCGCCTCACTACTGGCTACTGCGCCATCAATCTTATGTTTTACTTCAGCCAGGTAATCAATAAAATAGTTGGCAGTAGAGCCTGTTCCAACACCAATAACGCCTGACTCTACGTATTCGATTGCCGCCTTTGCTACTTGTTTTTTTAATTCATCTTGTGATAAAGCCATTTTCTACCAAACCCTTTATTTTTAACTATAATTAGGGTTACTATCATACACTGCGACGAGTTTCTTGAAAATTAACTAATTATGAAAAATGCATATAAAAAAAGAATTGATGAAGCTAATGTTTATGACGCAGCAATAAAAACGCCACTTCAAAAACAAGTAAATCTATCAAACAGATTTAACAACAATATTTTTTTAAAGCGTGAAGATCTTCAGCCCGTTTTTTCGTTTAAGGTGCGTGGCGCTTATAATAAAATGGCAAATTTATCGAAAGACGAGCTAGCAAGAGGGGTGATCTCCTGTTCTGCCGGTAATCATGCTCAAGGAGTCGCATTAGCAGCTCAGAAATTAGATTGCAAGGCACTAATTGTCATGCCAAGCACCACCCCCTTAATAAAAATTAAAGCGGTAGAAGGTCGCGGAGCGGAGGTCGTTTTGCATGGCCATACATACCACGATGCATACAATCATGCCGTAGAGATACAAAAAAAGGAAAGCCTTACCTTTATTCACCCATTTGACGACCCCGATGTAATAGCGGGGCAAGGGACTGTAGCAAAGGAAATTCTCGCAGATTGCCCCGATAATATCCATGCAATATTTATTTGTGTTGGCGGCGGCGGATTAATAGCAGGGATTGCTGCCTATATCAAAGCAGTAAGACCGGACATTAAAATTATTGGAGTGGAGGCACAAGATGCTGATGCTATGACTCAGTCTTTAAAAGCTAATAGGAGGGTATTGTTAGAAAATGTTAGTCTTTTTGCAGAAGGTGCAGCAGTTAAGCAAGTAGGCGAAGAAAATTTCAAGCTCTGCCAAGAGTATGTAGATGAAATGATAGTGGTTAGTAATGATGAAATATGTGCAGCTATAAAAGATGTATTTGAAGATACGCGAACCATTCTTGAGACGGCAGGTGCATTAGCGGTTGCCGGAATAAAATCTTACATCAAGAAAAATAATATTAAATCTGAAACATTAATTGGTACAGCATCCGGCGCAAATATGAATTTTGATCGCTTGGGATTTGTGGCCGAAAGGGCAGAGATTGGAGAAGAAAGAGAAACGGTTTTTGCAGTGACTATTCCTGAGAATCCAGGGGCCTTTAAATCTTTTTGTAGTTTGATAGGATCTAGGAGCATTACGGAGTTTAATTACAGGTTCTCAAGTCACTCAAGCGCACACATTTTTGTTGGAATCAGTGTTAGAGATTTTCAAGAATCGAAATTATTGATTAAAACATTAAATGATGCGGGTCTAGAAGCTATTGATTTAACCCATAACGAGGTTGCAAAGCTTCATTTAAGGCATCTAGTGGGTGGGCATGCTCCTGAAGCAGAAAACGAAGTGATTTATCGATTTGAATTTCCAGAACGACCTGGAGCGCTATCAAATTTTTTGAATAATATGGGGGAAAATTGGAATATTAGCCTTTTCCATTATCGTAATCATGGAGCAGATATTGGTCGGGTGCTAGTGGGAATTCAAGTGCCACCGAATGAAAAAGAAACTTTTCAGATATTTTTAAGTCAGGTAGGATACCCAAGTTGGGACGAGACAGGTAATCCTGCTTATAAATTATTTTTAGGCAACTAAAAAGCCGTCATATGAAATTTTTACAAACATTTTAAAAAAGGGGTTGTAATGCATTGGTTGAAAGTATTGACTGTCGTTTTTATATTATCTTCATGTAGCCAAGGGGATCGAGGAAAAGTGTATGTTACTTCGCAAAATAGTGGAGTATCCGTCATAGACTTAAACACAATGGAAGTGGTCGAGGAGTTTAAGGTAGGGACTTTCCCCAGAGGCATTGGCCTAACTAAAGATGGAAAATACCTTGTTACAGCAAACAAAGATGACGCTGCTATTAGCATGGTGAACGTGAAAACCAAAGCGATTGAAAAAACCATTGAGGTAGGAATTAATCCCGAGTTTGTAAGGATTAAGGATGGATTAGCTTTTATATCAACTGAGCCCTCATCAAAAGGTAAGCCACCTGCGCCTGGAGAGCAAAAGCATGAAGAGGAAGAGGACGAAGACGATGATGATAGAACTCCAGCTAAAGTTTCTATCGTTGACTTAGCTTTGGGCGAGAAAGTCAGAGATATTACGGCTGGACCCGAAACTGAGGGCATAGAGTTTAGCAAAGACGGCAAGCAAATTATCGTGACGAATGAAGCAGATAATACGATTACCGTTCATGACTTTATGTCCGGAGAATTAATTAAGACTATATCGGTTGAGCCCTATGGATTAAGACCTAGAGGGATTAAGGTTTCTCCTAACGGAGAACAGTATGTAGCTACTTTAGAGCACAGCGATAACTTTATTGTTCTTGATAAAGACTTTAATCATATTAAAACCGTCAAGACAGGTAAATCACCATATGGAACTAGCTTTAATGCCGCTGGTGATAAGCTTTTTGTTGCCGCTGGAAAGTCAAAGACACTAGAGGTTTACGCTACGGAGGATTACAGCAAAATTAAAGACATTCAAATAGATGGGAAACGGTGTTGGCATTTTACGTTCACTCCGGACAATCAAGACATTTTGTTAGCTTGTGGTCGTTCGGATGAAGTTGTGGTGGTTGATGTTGGTGACCTTGCAGTGGAAAAGCGTATCCCAGTTGCTGGAATACCTTGGGGTATTGTAAGCTATCCTCCAGCTATAGGTAGCCTAGACCAGGTACGATAAGCTAAGACCTGACATGGATTTTATTTATAAAATCCCATTCATATTTTGACAAAGGGGTAATGGACAGTCGGTTACCCCTTTGTAATATTTTCATCTCACCAAGTTCTGAGTAGGTTTTTAATTCTTGCAGACTTACTAATGGTAAGCGCTTAACAAATTGAACGTCGACATTAACCCATCGTGGTTTGTCCGGCGATGACTTTGGATCAAAATACTTGTGGCCCTTAATGAATTGTAATTTATCCGGATAGGCTAATTGAGACACTTTCATTACGCCAACAATACCTGGGACCTTACAATTAGAGTGATAAAAAAAAGCAAGGTCACCAAGCTCCATGCTATCCCTCATAAAATTCCGTGCTTGGTAATTCCTAATACCATACCAATCAATGCTTTGATTAGGTGCTTTCTCAAGGTCATCAATTGAAAAGTCTGTAGGTTCTGATTTCATTAACCAATAGCGCATAATTTTTCCTAAACATAACTAATTGTTGTATCGTAATTATAGTTTAATAAAGGAAATATAAAATGGAAAAGAAAAATGTTTTAGGGAAGAGTTTGCAGGTATGCAGCCTTGATCCTATTACGGGTTATTTTAGGAATGGCGCATGTGATCATTGTCAGACTGACAAGGGACAACATACCGTATGCGCTGAGGTCAATAATGATTTCTTAGCTTTTTCAAAGGAGATGGGGAACGATCTATCTACCCCGAGACCGGAGTTTAATTTTCCAGGACTCGTGGCGGGGGATAGATGGTGTTTATGTGCAAACAGATGGTTGGAGTCAGCTGAAGCAGGATGTGCTCCTCCGATTGTATTAGATGCTACCCATGAAAGAGCTTTGGATATTATATCAATGAGCGATTTAGAGTACCATAAACTGAATACCTAATTTATTTGGGTGTTGCCTAGACCAGCATCCAGAACCAAAGGTTCAAGGGGTAATAGACTAAGAAGTTTTAGGTTCGCTCGCCAAGAGCCCTTAAAAGGTTACCCAATCGTGAGCGATCGCACCACTTCTGATTGACTAAAACCGATGCTATAGACTAGTTCAAGGAATAATTAGCCTAAGCAACACCCAAACAAACTACTTTTTATATTCTAATCCAGAATGCTATCGAGCAGCTTATTAAAATCAGTTAGTTTATTTTTGTAACTTAAGTTATGTACATCTGCATCGGCGTTATTATTTTTATTAAGGTATTCGTGTGTAATATTTAACGCTGCCATAATGATAGTTTTATCCACCCCAATGACTGAACCAGAAGCCTGCACTTCGTCAATCTTATGATTCAGATAATTAATTGATTTCATGAGGCTGTCCTCTTCGTTTTCGGGACAGGCAATTGAGAAGTCACGGCCAAGAATTTTTACTTCAATTTGTTTTGCCATAATAGTTAAGGAATTTGGGCCAATAAATTTTCAATTTTGACTGTTGCCTCAGCAATTTTAGCTTTTAGCATTTTTATTTCTTCTTTTGCTTCATATAAATCAGGCACAACAGTTTGGGCTTCACTTTTCATATTAGTGATTTTATTAACTAATAAGTTAATTTTTTCTTCTAATAAATTGATTTCTTCTTGCATGGCTTCACTATAGTGTAAATATTAATCGTCATCAATAGCCTATTTATTTCTATTATTTTTTTTTGCTCGGGGGTGGGCATCATCATAAATTTTTGATAAATGTTGATAATCAAGATGAGTATATATTTGTGTGCTGCTTATATTGGCGTGACCAAGAAGCTCCTGAACAGCTCTAAGATCTTGACTTGACTGTAACAGGTGGCTTGCAAAACTATGCCGTAATAAATGTGGATGAATATTTTCCGGGATACCCTGCTTAATAGCCCAAAATTTTAATCGATATTGGATTGATCGAACGCCCAGTGCATTGCCTTTTTCCGATAAAAAAAGATGGGTTGTACGGGGATTGAAATCGCTAATTTTTTTACGCATTGCTATCCAGTCATTCAGAGCTTGTAGAGCGTGACTCCCTATAGGAACGATTCTGGACTTATTACCCTTACCCAAAATGCTTGCTGTCTGCTCATCCATATTGATATCAGCGAGCTTCATTGCTGTTAGCTCAGAGAGTCGCAACCCGGATGAATAGAACAATTCCATAATAGCCCGATCCCGTAATCCCAGAAAAGACTTATCAGTGATGCTGACCAATTTAATGGCATGATCAATGGAGAGCGTTTGGGGTAGCAATTTTTTTGCTTTTGGAGCTTTAATGCCCATAACTGGATTCAGACTAAATTCATAGCGATGGTTGAGAAAATCAAAAAATCCTCTCCAAGAGGAAAGCATTCTCGACAAGGACTTGCCATTAATGCCTTTGGCATGGAGGACTGATATCCCTCGCCTGATATCATCCACTTGATAAGATTGTAAATCTTTGCCTTGCAGCTCACTATCTAATAGCCGGATATCTCTCAGGTAACTTTTTATCGTAAGCGCACTTAGCCTTTTCTCAAATTTAATGTAATCAGTATATTTTTCTATGTAGTCTTTATTCTTCATGTGATGATATTTGTGACGCATTGAGTTCACCATCAAAAATCCATTCAGCAGGACCCAGAAGCTCAACGGAGCCCTGCGGCGTAAGATTGACGGTGAGCATGCCCCCATCCATTAGAACGCTAACTGGATTTTGTGCCCAATGCTTTTGGATCGCTACTACTCCTGCTGCACAGGCTCCTGAGCCACAGGCTAAGGTCATTCCACTCCCCCGCTCATAAACTTTTAACGATAAGGTGTGTTTATCGATAACTTGAACAAAACCCACATTCACACTGTCAGGAAATGCGGCTGATTTTTGTAATACTTTGCCAATTTTGACAAGGTCAACCCCTTGAAGACTAGCAAGTTTGATAACAGCATGGGGGTTGCCCATAGAAATTGGATAAAATTCATAACTTTTATCATCTACAGTTACGGTTGGTAAGGTGGTATTCATTGAAATAAAAGGTATCTGTTTGTAGTCATAAATAGGCACACCCATATCAACAGAAATCAGACCATCTTTCTTGTAAGATAAAACAATCACACCCGATTGAGTTTCCACCGTAATTTCATTGCTGGAGGATAAGTTTTTCATTCTTAAGTAATGAAAAAAACATCGAGCCCCGTTACCACATTGACCAACTTCTGAGCCATCTGCATTAAAAATGCGGTACTTAAATTCTGCCGGTGCTTGAGTTGGTTTTTCGATAATTAAAAGCTGGTCAAAACCGATACCAAAGTTTCGATCAGCCAATTTTTTTATTTGAGAAGAAGTTAGGCTGTAGTTATTGTCTATTTGGTTGATAACCACAAAATCATTGCCTGATCCATGCATTTTACTAAAAGGAATATTACGTATTTTGACCATATGAAATTTGCTTTTTTTTTGTTATTGTAGCGGATATTATTCACTTACAAATATACTTATTATGAAAGATTACTTCTTTACCTCCGAATCAGTGTCGGAAGGCCATCCCGACAAAGTTGCTGATCAGATATCAGATGCGATTTTAGATGCGATTCTTGAACAAGACCCCAATGCGCGAGTTGCTGCAGAAACCATGGCCGCAACAAACCTTATTGTACTGGCCGGAGAAATAACAAGTAACAGCAATGTCGATTACGAGCATATTGCTCGAAGTACGCTAAAAACTATTGGCTATGACAATCCAGAATATGGCATTGATTTTAAATCCTGTGATGTAATGGTGAGGTATGGAGAGCAATCACGAGATATAGGGCAAGGTGTTGATGGAGCAATGGATGATCCAAAAGATCAGGGCGCTGGAGATCAGGGGATAATGTTTGGTTATGCGTGTAATGAGACTATCGATTTAATGCCTCTGCCGATTTGGTTATCGCATCGATTGGTCGAAAGGCAAGCAATGCTCAGAAAAGATGGCAGGCTTCCCTGGTTGAGACCTGATGCTAAATCGCAAGTAACTATTCGGTATGAGAACAATAAGCCTCATAGTATTGACACGGTTGTATTATCAACACAGCATGCGCCAGATATAGATTTAAAAGATTTACGTGAAGCTGTAGTTGAGGAAATAATTAAACCTATTCTTCCAAGTGATTTAATAAAGGGCGATATTAAGTACCTGATTAATCCAACAGGAAGGTTTGTTGTTGGTGGTCCCGAGGGTGATTGTGGGCTTACAGGAAGAAAAATTATTGTCGATACCTATGGGGGTGCAGCGCCACATGGTGGCGGAGCTTTCTCTGGAAAAGATCCCAGCAAAGTTGATCGATCCGCAGCCTATGCAGCAAGGTATGTTGCAAAAAATATTGTAGCCGCTGGCTTGGCCGAAAAATGTTTAGTGCAACTGTCTTATGCGATTGGCGTAGCAAAACCAACGTCAGTCATGGTCGATACTTTGGGTACAGGAACATTGGCGGGCGAAGAAATATCCAACCTAGTATTAAGTACATTTGATTTGCGTCCTAAAGGCATTGTTGAAATGCTAGATCTTCTCCGACCAATTTATAAAAAAACAGCTGCATACGGACATTTCGGAAGAGATGAGCCTGATTTTACCTGGGAGAGCCTGGATAAAAAAATAGCCTTAATGAATGTGTAAGTACTTGATTTACAAATAAGGATCGAATAAAATAACTTATTACCGAGGAACGCTGCAGGACTCCCCTAGGCTCGGCTAACTTTTCAAACCGCGTTCACTTAACTTCAGTGTCAGTTGATGGATAAAGTGAACACAAAACTCCACCCAACTGTCACTCTTATTTTTAAGGAAAAATATGAATACAGTGACTGAGACAAACCTAAAACCAAACGATTACTTTGTTGCCGACCTAGCCTTAGCTGAGTTTGGCCGAAAAGAAATCTCCATTGCAGAGATTGAGATGCCTGGATTAATGGCGATTCGTGAAGAGTATGCGCATGCTAAACCACTGAAAGGTGCCTTAATTACAGGGTCGCTTCACATGACTATTCAGACTGCTGTATTAATTGAAACCCTTAAAGACCTGGGTGCGGAAGTAAGATGGGCATCATGTAATATTTACTCTACGCAAGATCATGCAGCAGCAGCAATCGCCGCTGGAGGGACTCCAGTATTTGCTTATAAGGGTGAATCACTCGATGAGTATTGGGCTTTTACTCATCGCATATTTGAATGGGAAGACGGAAAGTTCTCCAATATGATTCTGGATGATGGTGGAGATGCAACAATGCTTCTTCATTTAGGTGTTAAGGCCGAAAAAGACCTTGGCGTACTCAATAGCCCTGAGTCAGAAGAAGAGATTTGTTTGTTCAATGCTATTAAGAAGAATTTACAAACTAATCCTTCATGGTATTCCGATCGCATCAAACATATTCAAGGTGTAACTGAAGAAACAACTACAGGGGTACATCGTTTGTATCAGATGCATCGTGATGGAGAGCTTGCATTTCCTGCTATCAATGTTAATGACTCGGTAACTAAATCAAAGTTTGATAATTTATATGGCTGCAGAGAGTCATTGGTAGACGCTATTAAGCGAGCAACAGATGTAATGATTGCAGGGAAAGTTGCTGTTGTAGCCGGTTATGGAGATGTGGGTAAAGGTTCTGCACAAGCCTTAAGAGCACTTTCTGCGCAAGTATGGGTAACTGAAGTCGATCCAATTTGTGCACTTCAAGCAGCCATGGAAGGCTATAGAGTAGTAACTATGGATTATGCTTGTGAACATGCCGATATTTTTGTCACGGCAACTGGAAATTTAAATGTAATCAATTATAGCCATATGAGCAAAATGAAGAATGAAGCAATCGTCTGTAATATTGGTCATTTTGACAATGAAATTGATGTAGCGTCTTTATCTGATTGCGATTGGGATGAAATCAAACCTCAGGTTGATCATGTAAGCTTCCCAAATGGGAACAAAATTATTTTATTAGCAAAAGGCAGGCTAGTTAATCTAGGTTGTGCTACTGGCCATCCTAGCTATGTAATGAGTTCGTCTTTCGCTAACCAAGTTATCGCGCAAATAGAAATGTTCAAAAATACCGATAACTATCCATTAGGAGTTTATACCCTTCCTAAGCACCTAGATGAAAAGGTGGCACGCCTTCAACTTAAGACATTAAATGCGCAATTGTCTGAGCTTAGCGAAGAGCAAGCAGCCTATATAGGCGTTAAGGTTTCTGGCCCTTATAAGCCAGAGCAATACAGGTACTAGAATGGCAACCTTGCCTCCAATAAGTTTTGAATTCTTTCCTCCACGAAATGAGGAAGGAATCCAAAACCTTGAGTTAGTCGTAAAAAATCTTAATTTATTTGACCCTGATTTTTATTCAGTAACATTTGGTGCGGGCGGATCAACCAAAGAAAAAACTTTAGAGACTGTTCTTAAGATTAAGGAGTTGGGCTCAACCGCAGTTCCGCATATTTCTTGTATATCGTCATCAAAGCAAGAAATTAGCCAAGTGCTTAAAGCGTATCAATCTCATAATATCAATCAGATTGTGGCGTTGAGGGGAGACAATCCTTCCGGAGCTGTCAATTATGGTGATTTTAAATACGCTAACGAGCTAGTTAATTTTATACGTGAGGAGACTGGTGATCATTTTCTTATTGAAGTAGCAGCTTATCCTGAATTTCATCCAGAAGCACTATCAGCACAAGATGACATGGATAACTTTCAAAGAAAAATTGACGCGGGAGCTAGTGGAGCTATAACGCAATTCTTTTTTAATGTTGATGCATATTTTAAGTTTATGGAAGAGTGTCAGAAGCGATCCATTAATATCCCAATAGTGCCAGGGATTATGCCAATTTATAATATCAAACAACTTTCGAGGTTTTCCGCTAATTGTGGGTCAGAAATTCCGCGATGGCTTAAGATGAAATTGGAAGATTATGGAGACGACTTAGAGTCTCTAAGGAGCTATGGCATTGATGTGATTACGGAGTTGTGCGAAACCCTCATTCAATATGGCGTTCCAAGCCTTCATTTTTATACTCTTAATCAATCAGGGATTATTACTAAAATTATTAATAACCTTAAGTCCTAATGAATGGTGAGGGTGTTTTTGTTGTATAGGGCATCCTCAACAAAGAGGTAGTCGTTTTCCTTTCCATTATTCCATAACGCCATCATTACTACCCACCTCACCTCATCAATCGAAATAATATGCTGATTTAATGCCATTGCCCTATCAACAATAATTTCTCTTTCTACGGAGTTCAAAACTTTTGCCTGTTCCAAGAAAAGGATAAAGCCAAGGCCTTCGGAGGATATTTTTTTGTATTCTTTTTCCGTGAAAATTCTTAGGTTGGTATTTTCATTAGCATTGATTGCTTTGGGGATTTTATCAGACATAGATTTTAATTGAGAGAACCAATCAAATGCCTCTTCAATGTCGTCATTATCAAAGCCAGCAGCTTCTAGCTCCATAGAAATATTATTAAAGTCTAGGTAGCTTTTGGAGCTTAAATAATTTTCAAACATGTATATTAATAATTCAAACATAACTTTCCTTGTAATGAATCGTTATTAAATTCGTTAGTTGAATACAGCAATGTAAAAAATAAGAAAAGAGGCCTTGAGGCAGTATAATTAGCAATAGAGGTAAAATGTTTTATTGTTATCACTTTAGAATAAATTTATCAGCTAAACAACAAATAATCAATATTAATTATGGCAATTTTAACAATACTAACTTATCCGGACCCTAATTTGCATAAAGTAGCAAAAAGGGTGATAAAAGTTGATGAGGTTCATAAAAAATTAATCAAAGATATGGCCGAGACAATGTATGGTTCAAATGGAATTGGTTTAGCCGCAACGCAGGTAAATTTTCATGAACGAATAATTGTGATCGACATAAGCGATGATAAAAATGACCTACTTACATTAATAAATCCTGAAATTATTCAAAAAGAAGGTAAGCAAGAGTATGAAGAAGGCTGTTTGTCTGTTCCGGGATTTTATGAGGCTGTTGAAAGATTTGATTATATCAAAGTCCAATCTCTTGATAATAGAGGGAAGAGTTTCGAAATAGAGGCTCATGGATTGTTATCTGTATGCATTCAACATGAAATGGACCATTTAGAAGGCAAGGTCTTTGTTGAGTATTTATCACCGTTAAAGCAAAATAGAATCAAAAAGAAACTTATCAAACAAAGAAAAAAATAAATTATCTTCATGAATAATAAACTAAAGATAGTCTTTGCCGGAACTCCAGAATTTGCTGTACCAACACTTAATTTTCTGGATAAATCTTCACATGAGGTCGTTTGTGTGATGACCCAGCCTGATAGACGCTCCGGGAGGGGTATGAAAATAAATCCAAGTCCTATTAAAAAAGCTGCTCAGGATAGAGGTCTTTATATCATGCAGCCAGAGTCGCTTGATACCAATATTATGGAAAATATAAAAGATCTAAATGCTGATATCCTTATAGTAGCTGCATACGGATTAATTATTCCTAACAGCATATTAAATCTATTTTCAAAAGGATGTTTCAACGTACATGCATCTTTATTGCCAAGATGGAGAGGTGCAGCTCCTATTCATAGAGCTATTGAAAGTGGCGACACTCATATTGGAGTAACCATTATGAAAGTAGTTGAGAGGCTTGATGCTGGTCCAATGGCAAAAAAAGCAAGCATTAAATTGCTGGAAAAATATACTACAGGAGATATGACCCAACATATGGCCATAATGGGGGCGGAGTTAATGTTAGATACTGTTGAAACTATTGCACTAGGTAAACCAATAGATTGGGTTGTACAAAATGAAGATGAAGTTACTTACGCAAAAAAAATAACCAAAGCGGAAGGCAAATTAAACCTAAATGATGAGCCAAATGCATTACTAAGAAAAATAAAAGCATTTAACCCATATCCAGGAATTCATGGGCTATTCAGAGAAAAAGGCTTGAAAATATGGGATGCACAGCTAATTAATGATATTAAATTGCTAAAAGATTTAAAGCCAGGAGATCTAAAAGTAGCAGAAAAAAAAATAATACTTTGTTTGAGTCTTGGTGGATTAGAGTTGACTGAGGTTCAGCCAGAAGGGACCAAAAAAATGAAGGCCGCAGATTTTATTGCGAACTATAAAATAAATGAGGGAGATAGAATAAGTTGATGCATGAATCACAAAGGTACGCTGCAATTATTATTGATGGAGTTCTTGATGGTAACAACTTGGATCATGTATTTGAAAAAATTCTAAAAAAATCTGACGATTCTGTTCAACAAAGTCAGGTTAAAGCTATTACGTACGGTACTTTAAGGTATATGGGCCAATCAAACTATTTAATAGGCAAGCTAATAAAAAATAAAATTGAGAATAGGGTATTAGAGTCTCTTATACATGTTGCTATATACCAACTGACACAAGAAGCGCATACCGATTTTACGGTAGTTGATCAAGCGGTTCGAGCAGCTAAAAAAATTGATTTTAGAAAAAGTAATCTCGTAAATGCAGTATTGAGAACTTTTTTAAGAAACAAAGAAAAATTAATTCAAGGTTTTGCAGGTCAAAGTGAGTCAAAATATAATTATCCATTATGGTGGGTGGATAAAATGAAAGAACAATACGTGGAGCATTGGGAAGATGTGTTGCGTATCGGTAATGCTCACCCACCTATGACTATAAGAGTCAATAAGAAAAAAATTACGGTGGAAAAATATAGTGACATTTTACGTAGTAATAATATTAATTATGTCCTTATTCATGGCAACGCATTAATTATAGACACTCCCATAAATGTAATGGACGTCCCAGGTTTTGTTGAAGGCTATTTCTCTGTCCAAGACTACGGAGCTCAATTAGCCTCAGAATATTTAGACCTTGAGGATGGGCATTTGGTTTTAGATGCTTGTGCTGCCCCGGGAGGAAAAACAACTAGTATTTTAGAGTCGCATGATGTGAGGCTGGTATCCCTTGAAAAAAATCCGTTAAGAGCGTTAAGGATCGAAGAAAACCTACTTCGCTTGGGGCTTCAAGCGAAGGTGATTAAAGAGCCTTTAGGTAATGACAATAAGTGGTGGGACCGACAAGCCTTTGATAGAATTTTATTGGATGTGCCATGTTCAGCATCAGGAATTGTCAGAAGGCATATAGATATAAAATGGCTTAGAAGGCCATCGGATTTTGTTAATTATGGAAAAAGTCAATTAGAGCTATTAAATAATGCATGGCCACTGTTAAAGAAAAATGGAAAACTTTTATATGTTACCTGCTCAGTATTCCAAGAAGAAAATTGTGATGTTATTGCGGCGTTTTGTGAAAACCATAAAGATGCTATCAGAGGCGATATAAAATTCCCTGAGCATGTGGTGTCTTTGAAAAATCAAATGTTACCTTCTAAGCATCATGATGGATTGTATTATGAGATTCTTGAGAAAAATTAAGCACGCAATCATTTTTTTAATAATAGCAGTGATCAGTGCTTTTGTTAATGCTGAAGAAAAAATTAGCGTTAGTTTGCTAGCATTGAATAAAGAAAAAAATACTGCATATGTTGACTTTGATCAAAGCATCAACCTTACGCCAGAATTAATAACTGCATTGAAGAGAGGTATTGTTTTAAAATTTGAAGTTCGTTTCTTATTAATTAAGCCGACTAAATTTTGGTTTGATAAAACAATTTTAGAAAAAACAGCAACATATCAAATAAAGTATAAGAATTTGATTCAGCAATATGAGGGTTCCAACATAAAGGGAGAAAAACAATATTTTAATGAGCTGAGAGATGGTATAAATTACATAGAAAACGTAAGGCATTGGAATGTAGGTATTATTGACAATTCAAGTGATTATGTAAGCATGGTTTTGAGGGTAAGGTTAGATAGAGGCGGCCTTCCAAAACCTATACAACTGAATATGGATGATGATATGTGGAATATTGAATCATTAACTATTTTAGATATGACGGGGGTTAAATAATTGAGATATGCAATTCCAGTATTTGGACTGATTGGCCTTGCACTTCTGATAATGCTTGCAAAATCTCTTACCAATACGGATATAGTTTCCACTGAAACATTTAAGTTGCTTTTTATATTCAATGTTCTTTTTATTGCCTCTCTTATTCTGCTAATTACCTTACAAATAATACGGTTATTTAAGAACATAAAAAAAGAAATCATTGGAAGTAAGCTGACATTAAGGCTTGTCATCTCATTTGCTTTGATGGTCATTATTCCCGTTTCGATTGTTTACCTTGTTTCGGTAAGCTTCTTAACTAAATCTATTAACTCATGGTTTGATGTTAAGGTTGAGTCAGCTCTTGAAGGTGGGTTAAGTCTGGGGCAAAAAACCTTAAATATTCTTATGCGTGATGTAGAGCTTAAAGGAAGAAGCATTGCTTACAGCATAGCAAATGCTAAAGATAGTGAGAGGAATAGTTTGCTTCAAGATATGAGGGAAAAATTTAACCTTGGTGATGTAATTCTTTACGATAAGAAGCTAAATATTCTTGCACTTTCAAGCGCAAACAATACAAGCTTACCGACTATTCCAAATTATGAACATATAGAACGGGCAAGTAGAGATTTTTATGGGATTATTGAAGAGCTTAACGAAAATATAATATTAAGAGCTTATGTACCAGTAAAGATTGAGAATAATCTCACAGAAAAAAACTACCTAGAAATTAGACAGCCAATACCATCCGAAATATCGAGTCTAGCGTTATCTGTTGAATCTGTATATGAGGATTATCAAAGGCTATCTTACAGCCGAAAATCACTGAACATTGTATATACTTTAACCCTTACTATAGTTCTTTTATTGGCTATATTATCTGCAGTAGCGATCTCATTTGTAATTAGCAGAAGGTTTTCTGAGCCTTTATCTCAGCTAGCAGATGCAACGAAGCAAATATCGAAGGGTAACTTTAAGAGAATAATTCCAGAATTTGGGAAAAAAGATGAAATAGGTACGCTTGTTCAGTCATTCAATAGTATGACAAGGCAGCTAGACCTTGCTACCCAAAATGATAAAAAAAATCAACATAGTATAGAAGTTGCAAGATTGTTTTTAGACACAATACTTACAAATTTATCATCCGGTGTGATGGTAGTGGATGGTAGCCAGAAGATAATGCTTCATAACTTGGCTGCTTTATCATTACTAAAGATTAAAAATATTTCAATAAACAATAAAGAACTAAACACAGAGATAGTAAAACATAAGCAATTTTTACCCCTTATAAAATTTATTGCTTCGTTTGTTTTGGGTGAAATAAAAAGAAAGGACAATAGTAGAGAATATAAAATAAATAACAATCAAGTTGAGCAAATAGTAAGGGTGCAGATTAATTCTATTAGGAATGACGGAAAAACTAATTTTATTATTTTGATTGATGATATAACTGATGTCACAGAAGGACAGCGACATCAGGCATGGGCTGAAATAGCTCGTAGGCTAGCTCACGAAATTAAAAACCCATTAACACCAATTCAACTTTCTGCCGAGAGGGTGGCGCATAGATTAAATGGAAAATTAAATAAAGAAGATCAGTCTGTCCTTTCTAAAGCTACCGAGACAATCGTAGGTCAAGTCAATGCACTGAAAGTCATGGTGAATGAATTTTCAGATTATGCAAGACCACCTGTACAGAAAAATAATGATGTAAATATAAATAAGCTAATAGAGTCAATTATTGATTTATATGAAGCATTGGGTATTAATATTCAACATAAGCAATCAGTACACGCTGTAATGGTTAGTGGAGACGAAAATAAACTCAGACAAGTATTTGTTAACCTGTTAGAAAATTCTAAAGACGCATTGATTGGAGAGAAAAAACCAAGCATAAACATTACAACTAAAATAAGAGATGGAATGGCAATAATAGAATTTGAAGACAATGGATCGGGTATACCTAAAAAAATTATCTCAAAAATATATGAGCCCTATATAACATCGAAGAGTCATGGCACAGGCCTAGGTTTAGCAATTGTTTTGAAGATAATTGAGGAGCATAAGGGGTCAATTGTAATAAAAAATAAAACAATAGGTGGAGCTAAGGTCTCTATTTCAATCCCGGTGAGCAAGAAATGAATAAAATAAAAATATTAGTAGTTGATGATGAGGCTGGAATTCGCGATGCATTAAATGAAAATTTAATCGATGAGGGATACGATGTATTCCTTGCAAAAGATGCAGTTGAAGCAAGAAAAATCCAAAAGGAAGAAAATTTAGATATTATTTTGCTTGATATTTGGATGCCTGACTGTGATGGAATTTCGTTGTTGAAGGAGTGGAAAAATAATAATAATGTTAGATGCCCAGTGATAATGATGTCTGGACACGGCACAATAGACACAGCTATTGAGGCTACAAAAATTGGCGCATTTGATTTTCTCGAAAAACCAATTTCTCTTCAAAAACTTTTTAAAACAGTAGGGAGCTGCCTAAAGTCGACTATTATTACTTCGAAGTTAAATAGAAGTTTTATAGAGTCCAATGAACAGATCTTTATTAAAGAATACCGTAGTAAGTTGTCGGAAATAAAAAATCAACCATTGATTTATATTGATGGACACGAAGGAAATTTTTTAAATATCACCATTGATTACCTTCTGGGAAATGATGTATATAAATTAGATAAAAATTCAGTTCTTGATCTTTCTCATCTTCAAAAAATACAATCTAAGGGTAAGAATAATTTTTTTATTAGCCATTACAAAAAATTATCTAACTTTAGTAATAAGGAATTAGAGGTGTTAATTGATTCTTATAAAAAATATAATATACGGTTAGTATTTGCTGATGTACGAATCAATATATTCAGCTCCTTATTTGATGAAGATGTGAGGAGTAAACAATATTACCTCTCTCTTCCGGTAGGCCAAGATTCGGATATGATCCCAGATTATGCAAAATCAATTCTTGATTTTTACCTTACAAACAATCTTAATTTAGGATATAAATCATTTGATACGTCAGCGTTAAATTTATTGCGACTTGATAGCACTTTTCTTAATATAGACAATCTGGATCATTGTATATCTGATTTAGTCCAAAGAGTAACTGCAGAAGTTATTCAGGCCGAAGATATCAGCTCTTATATAACGAAAGAAAGAAATGGAAATCCGTTAGCAGAAGATAATAATATTACGGAAAATGACCATGCTCTTTATGGTAAAAATATCAAGGAGGCACGAGAAGATTTTGAAAGAAATTATTTTAATTACCATATTCAGCAAGGAAAATCGGTAACAGACGTTGCTAAGATATCTGGAGTTGAAAGAACCCACTTATACAGAAAATTAAAACAATTGGGCATAAAAAATAAATAATTATCTAAATTCTGTTATTACTGGGGTGTGGTCAGATGGCCTTTCAAGCTTTCTCGGGTCTTCATCTATATAAGCTGTTGTAAGGGTTTCTTTAAGAGAATGGCTTGTAAGTATATGGTCGATACGCATACCTAGGTTTCTTCTAAAACCAGCCATACGGTAGTCCCACCAGGAAAACTTCTGTATATCCTTATTTAAAACTCTAAAGCTATCATCAAATCCGATATCAATAATTGCATCAAATAAATCTCGCTCAATTTGTGAGACTAGAATATTGCCCTTCCATGCCTCTGGGTCATGGCAATCGATATCGCTTGGAGCAATATTAAAGTCCCCTGTTAGAATATGATGATCACTTTTACCGTACGAACTTTTAACCCAAGTGTTAAAGGCCTCTAGCCATGAAACTTTGTATTTAAATTTTTCTGAGTCCAGGGATTGACCATTAGGAACATACGCGCTAACAACATGTATTAATCCTAATGATCTTGATGGATAAAGCCCATGAATAATCCGCTTTTGAGGGTCACTAAACCCAGGAATATCGCTTCCAACATTTTGTAACTCTTTATTACTTATTATGGCAACACCGTTGTATGTTTTTTGTCCGTTATGGTAGGACTTATAACCAATTGAATCAAAGGCTTCATGGGAAAATTTATCATTAGTTTGCTTAGTTTCCTGAAGACATAATATATCTGGATTATGAGTCTTAACCCAATCAATAACATGTTCGAGACGAACATTTAGTGAGTTAACGTTCCATGTTGCGATCTTCGTCAATTAGCTAAACCTGAGTGCTTCAGCAGTGCATCAATCTTTGGCTTTCTTCCCCTGAAAGCCTCAAAAGACTCCATAGCTGGCCTTGAACCCCCTCTACCGAGGATTTCATTCTTGAATTTATTACCTATTTTCTTTGAAAAAATACCAGATTCCTCAAAAAAACTATACGCATCCGCTGACAATACCTCTGCCCATTTGTAGCTATAGTATCCTGCTGCATAGCCTCCCGCAAAAATATGTGAAAAACTATGAGGAAAGCGATTCCAATTTGGAGGCCTAGCCACTGCTACTAAATCTCGAACTTCATCAAGTAATTGTAGGAATTTTCCAGTTGAAGGATTGTAAGAGCTATGCAGTAAAATATCGAACATAGCAAATTCAACTTGCCGTAAAGTTTGTAAGCCAGACTGAAAGCTCTTGGCTTCAATCATTTTGTTGAAGAGAGCTCTTGGAATAGATTTTTTTGTATCTACATGTTCCGTCATATCTTTTATAACAGCCCATTCCCAACAAAAGTTTTCCATAAACTGACTAGGAAGCTCAACCGCATCCCACTCAACACCTTTAATTCCCGCAACACTATAATGAGTTATATCAGTAAGCAAGTGATGGAGCCCATGACCAAACTCATGGAAAAGCGTTATAACTTCATCATGAGTAAAGTATGCAGCACGACCCCGAGCGGGGGAGGAGAAATTACATGTTAAGTAAGCTGCTGGTATAGTATCAAAACCATTGAAAGTAGATTTAGACACGGCTTCATCCATCCAAGCTCCACCCCTTTTATTTTTCCGTGCATATAAATCAAGATAGAACTGCCCAATTAACTTATTTTTTTTATTATAGATTTCATAAAACTCAACATCCTTATGCCATACATTGGCTTTAGCTTTTATAACTTTTATTCCATAAAGCTTAAAAACGACTTTAAACAAACCATTTAGCACCTTAGGTTTGGGAAAATAATTTTTTACCTCCAGATCAGAAAAATCAAACTTTTCCATTTTAATTTTTTCAGATAAATAAGCTATATCCCAAGCTTCAATTTTATCAATATTGTAGCGATTACCAATTTTTACTAGTTCTTTCATATCCTTTACGGCAAAGGGCTTAGCTTTTTTAGCTAAATTATTTAGAAATTTAACAATTTCATCACTTGATTTTGCCATTTTTGTAGTGAGCGACATGGAGGCATAGTCTTTGAAACCAAGAAGCTTCGCAAGTTGAAGCTTTAATTTTAAAATAGCGTTAATCTGCGCTGTATTATCAAGGTTTTTATTTGATAATTCAGATGCTTTTGTCGAATAAGCATAATACATATCTTCTCTTAACTTTCTATTATCCGCATACTGCATGAGGGGAATATAACTGGGAAAATCAAGGGTAAAGACCCAACCCTTTTTGTTAACTGAAGCGGCTAAAAGTTGCGCGCTTTTTAATACATCAGCTGGAATCCCGGCGAGCAAATCTTTTGATGCAATGTGCAAATTAAAGCTATTCACTGAATCAAGTAAATTTTCTTCAAACTTTGCACTTAGTTTTGATAAGGATGCCTTAATTTCCTTAAATTTCTCTTGTTTTTTTGGTGAAAGACCAACCCCACCAAGCATAAACCCAATTAACTCATCATCCACTATTTTCTTTTGGATTGTGTGGAGCCGTTGGTAATGATTTTTTTCTTTAAGAATTGTAAAGCCGTTAAATATTTTAGAATTTTGACTTAGTTCAGAATAATAAAGTGATATTTTCTCAAGATTATTGTTGTATTCTTTTCTCAATTCATCTGAGTTTAGAACGGAATTTAGGTGCCCAACTTGAGACCATACTCTGCTGAGCTTGTCATCAATTATTTCAAGAGGAGTAACAAAATTTTCCCAGGTTGGATTGTGGCTATTTAATTCGATTGTCTTGATAGTTTCTCTATTTTCAGAAAGTATCGTGTCAACAGCACTTGTAACGTGACTAAAATGTATTTTTGAAAATTGGGGTAAGCTATTTGTTGTAAGTAAAGGATTTTTAATAAAAGTTCTCCAAATTCTATTGATTAATTTTTTGTATTAAAGTTTCTATTTTTTCAGCATCACTTAATCTTAATAATTTTATTGCATGATTTTTAAGTTTTGAGGAGTCAGATTCGAGTATTTGTTTCTTAACAGCCAGTATGCTAGCTGGATGCATAGAGAAGTTCGTAAGCCCCATCCCAATCAGTAGCTTTGTTAGTTTAGGATCACCTGCCATTTCTCCACATATCGCCACCTCTTTCCCATATTTTTTTCCTGCATTAATAGTATTTGATATTAACTTTAAAACGGCAGGATGTAATGCGTTATAGAGATGTGACACACTGTCATCTGTCCTGTCTATAGCAAGGGTATATTGAATTAAATCATTAGTTCCTATGGATAAAAAATCTAACTCCCTTGCAAATGCTTCCGCATTAATTGCTACTGCTGGTATTTCAATCATGCCACCAACTTCAATATTTTTATCAAAATTTATAGCGTCCGAAAGCAGGTTATCTTTAGCTCTTTTAATGAGCATTTTTACTTGTTTGAGCTCTCCTAAAGAAGAAAGCATGGGTATCAATATTTTAATTTTTCCAAAAGCAGAGGCTCTAAGTATTGCTTTAAGTTGTATTAAAAAAAAATGGGGATGAGACAGACAAAGGCGAATAGCTCTTAAGCCTAATGCTGGATTAGTCGTTTGTATAGTGTCAGCTGCTGTTGCTTTATCGGCTCCTGAATCTAGAGTTCGAATAACCACAGGCTTACTTTTCATAGATAGCGCTATAGATTTGTAGGTCTCGAATTGCTCTTCCTCTCCAGGAAGATCATCTCTATTCATAAACAAAAATTCTGTTCTAAATAACCCCACACCTGCGGCCTTACTTTCTAACACTGATTTTATATCACCAAGATCTTCAATATTCGCCATTAATGAGATGACATGGTTATTTAACGTAGTGCTTTTAACATTTTTAATTTTTAATAATTTTTTATATTCAACTTCCCAAAGGTTTTTTTTGTACTCATATTCTTTTAAGATTTGGTCGTTAGGATTAATGATTGCTAACCCGCTATCACCATCAACGACAACGAGATCATTATTTTTAATTAATTTCCTAGCATTTTTAACAGCAACAATTGATGGAATGGCAAGTCCGCGAGCAAGAATTGCTGTATGAGAGTTAGTCCCTCCATGTTCTGTTATAAAAGCTGCATAATTATGATTTTTGAATTGAAGGGCATCTGCTGGAGAAATATCATGAGCGACTAATATAGTAGAAAAAGGGTTTTTTTGAGCATTTTTTTTATGTTGATGACCTAGTAGAATTTTTATAAGTCTTTCAGCTACTTGAGTTACATCAAGCTTTCTTTCCTTAATATATGGATCATCAATTGCATCAAATTTTGATATCACTAAATCTAACTGAGTTTTAATTGCCCACTCTGCATTACATTGTTCTGATTTGATGATTTCTTGGGGGTAAAAAGAAAAATTTTTATCCTCAAGCATCATTAAGTGAATATCAATAAACGAGGAAAAGTCACTAGACGATTTTTGATTAATATCTTTTTTAATATTTTTCAAGTCCTTTTTTACTAGTGCTATTGCTTGAGATAACCTATTTTTTTCATTATCAAGATCAGCTTTCTTAATTTTATAGTGCTGAACTTCAAGAAGGGCATTAGAGACAACCTGAACTTTTCCTATAGCTATCCCCGAAGAGGCAGCTAGCCCATGCACATTAAATGTATGCATTAGCTTTCCTCTCCAAACCGATTGGTAAAAAGTACTTTGATCTCTTTCATCGCAGCTTGCTCATCCTCGCCATCAATCAAAATTTCAATTTGACTTTTGTATCCCGAGGCAAGCATAAGAATATCCATCATATTTTTTGCATTGATTTTTTTCCTATCTTTTTTAATCCAGATTTCAGCATCAAATTTACTACAAACTTCAGCTAACTTACTTGATGGCCTAGCATGTAAACCTAACTTATTTGAAATAGTTACTTTAGTTTTAATCATGGTCGTTGAGGTTAATAACACTATCTTTCCCACATTTTAAACAGTCGCTAATAAGTTTTTTTAATTCACTATCTCTGTTTGTTAATGCCTGCACAAGCATAGGGAGATTGATGCCTGTAAGGACTTCAATCTTGTTTGCTACTACTAGTTCTTTTAGAATGTTTGTTGGAGTGGCACCATACATATCTGACATTATTAAAACTCCTTTGCCACTATTTAATTTAAGAAGTTCGGAGTTAATGGTTTTTTTGTAGGTATGAATTTCATGATTTGATTCTACGGAAATGCAATTGGTATTATTGAAGCTCTTTCCTAAAATTTGCGCAGCACTTTTTAATAGAGATAAACCAATATCACCATGTGTGACTATTAATATTCCTATCATGCGCTATTTCCTTTATTGGTTTCTGTGAGACTCTAGTTTGTGATGGTCGGTATGTTTCTCTTTATACTTTATAACTTGTATGTCTAGTTTTTTTATAAGCATTTCTATTGCGTGATACATATCACTGTCATTAGCTTGAGCATGAATATCTTGTTGAGGAAGGTGCAATGTTGATTCTGCTACATGCATATTCTTCTCTACAGACAATGTAAATTTTACATTGATTAGCTGACTAAAGTGGCTTTCAATTTTATGAAATTTACTCGTAACATAATTTTCAATTGCGGGGGTAATTTTTATATGATGGCCTGTAATAATAATATTCATCAATGTTCTCCTATAACAAAGTTTTAAAAAATTAAGTCCTCATTTACAAAACAAAGTTCTTACCTAAATATACATCTTTTACATTTTGGTTTGATACTATTTCGCTTGGGGATCCAGAAGCAAATATTAGGCCTTGATTGACAATGTAGGCACGATCACAGATACCCAATGTTTCTCTTACATTATGATCTGTGATGAGTACACCAATATTTAAAGAGGCAAGGTGAATAATTATTTTTTGAATATCTAATACTGCTATCGGATCAATACCTGCAAATGGCTCATCGAGTAGAATAAACTTTGGGTCTGTCGCAAGACAGCGTGCTATCTCAACCCTTCTTCTTTCCCCTCCAGATAGGCTTATAGCTGCGCTATCTTTAATATGTTGTATATTCAATTCATCAAGCAATGAATTTAGCTTTATATCTCTTTCCTTATCTGAAATTTTACGTAACTCAAGTATAGATAAAATATTTTCTTTAACCGTCATTTTCCTGAAAATTGAAGGTTCTTGGGGGAGGTAGGATATCCCCATCTTTGACCTATGATGAATAGGAAGTTTTGTAAGGTTTTTTTTGTCAATAGATATAGATCCATGCTCCGATGAAACAAGACCTACTATCATATAAAAAGATGTTGTTTTTCCGGCACCATTAGGACCAAGTAAACCAATAACTTCTCCGCTTGCCACAGTTAGAGAAATATCTTTTACAACAATATTCTTTTTATAACTTTTTTTAATATTTTGAACAATTAATTCTGCCATTTAGTTATCAGTTTTTTTAGGGTTAATAATTGCTCTTGTTCGACTTTTTTTCTTTATTTCATCGCTTGATTCACTGCCATTGGATTGCCTAGACATTGCCTGCGCAACCTCTGCATTTGCATCATAAATAATGTAGTCACCCATTACGGTATCATTTCCTCGCTTAACGATAGCATTTTTATATATATGCACTTTATCCATATGCCCATCATATTCAATCCTTTGCCCTATCCCCTCTATATACTCATCTACACCTTCTCGTTTTTGCTTAAAAGAGGTTGGATTACCAGTGGATGTACTGTGTTGAAAGCCCTGATTATCCTCTCTGACTATAAGTTCATCCGCCTTAATAATTAGTGTACCTTGGGTTAATATTACATCGCCCTTATAAATGCTCAGATTTTTAGTGTCATCCATTGTCATCGTATCAGATTCTATTTCTATAGGCTTTTCCCTGTCCCCTTTTTCAGCTTTAGCATGGTTTGAGAAAAGCAAAGCTACAAATAAAAATAAAAATAAATGAGATAATATTTTTTTTGGAGTAATTAAGAATAAGTAGTAGTTATTTTGGCTGCTCATAATGAACTTTAACATTGCTTAATAGCTTAAGTGTATTTTCTTTCTTGTCATACTTCATCCCAACTCCATCAACTTCGATATTAGGTTCTTGAATGATCTTGACGGCTTTTTTGGAAAAAACTATATCTTCAGAGGGAATAATATTAAGCTGGTTGGTATAGAGGGACATTTTTTTTTTAGCCTTAGTGCCAAGGCGCGTTAGAACAACATTATTTTTTACAATAATTTCTTGTCCCATGTTTATGATTTCACCCGAATCACCAGTTATATTGGATATTGGATTATTTTGATCAAATCTAATAAATAGTGGCTTGCTTAAGAAGGTTTTTTCAGAATGTTTATAGTTTTTCATATCTTCTCCCTGAAAAGTATATTTAACAAAGCCATCCGACGTCATTTGTTTTGAATTAAAATTTTTTAAATAGAAGTCAGCTGCAGTAGATGTATTTTTTTGATCATCAGACAACTCCTTATTAACTTCATGACTTAGCCAATACGACAAGCCTGCAATAAATAATATAAAAATCAATACGAAAATTGAAGATAGTTTATTTTCCATAATCTCAAATAACTTTTTGTTTTAAGAGCACCTGAAGGTTTAATATACCAATTAAGATCCCAGTTTTGTTAGTTACTAGAAAGCCAGTAATTTTTGATGTTTCCATAATATTAACTACATCAATAGCCAACTGTTCTTCATGCAAAATAATAGGATTATTTGTCATACAATCTAAAATGGGAGAATCGGTATTCTTATTATTTAGGATTGCCCTTCTAAGATCGCCGTCAGTAAATATTCCAATAGGTTTCTTTTGCCCATCAACTACGCTGGTAAAACCAACTTTTTTTTCAGATATTTCTTTTATAGCATCACCCAGAAGGGCGTCAAAATTTATCATCGGAATATTATTTCCAATCAACATAATATCTTTGACTTTTACCAAACTATTTTTCCCTAGGCTTCCTCCAGGATGTGATCTTTTAAACTCTTCAGCAGAAAAACCTTTTTCTTCAAGAACGCAAATTGCGAGAGCATCACCGAGAGCAAGTGCCACTGTTGAGCTTGCTGTTGGTGAAAGCCCGAGAGGACAGGCTTCCTTCATTACATTAAGATTAATATGAATGTCGCTTTGTAATGCTATTTCAGAAGCTTCATTATTAGTTAAAGATATAATTTTCGTTCCAATTCTTTTAATATTAGGTAATATTGAAATGAGCTCATCACTTTGGCCAGAGTTTGAAAAAAGAATAATCACGTCACTTTTAACAATCATTCCTAAATCACCATGGCTAGCCTCTCCAGGATGCATGAAGAAAGCCGGAGTGCCTGTGCTTGATAAAGTAGAGGAAATTTTTCGAGCAATATGGCCAGATTTCCCCATACCACTCAATACAACTCTACCCTTACAACCAACTATGGCTTTAACTGCATCAACAAAACTTTCACCAATATTGTCTAATGCATTATAAATTTCATCTGCCTCTATTTTTAGGACGTTTTTAGCAATGCTGAGTATATTGATATGATTGTTATCCATTACTTAATTTTATATTAAAAAGATAGTATAAAAGGGTTTAATAGTAGAATAAAGCTATTACTTACTTTGTACTCCTCGACCATGCTTGAATCTGTTGAATTAATAATTTTGTTGCTTATAAGCTCTGTTGTATTCCTGACATTATTTCGTTACTTAAAACTGTCTGCAACGATTGCTTATTTTGTTGTTGGCATTCTGCTTGGACCAAGTGCAGCAGGTTTTCTTCATGACAGTGAATCTGTTAGGCACTTTGTAGAATTCGGCATTGTATTTCTTATGTTTTCGATTGGTCTAGAATTTAGCCTACCAAAATTAAACTCTATGCGTGGCATTCTTTTTGGATTAGGTGGAGCGCAAGTGCTCATAACGCTGGCCACCTCATTATTTATTTCTCGACTATTTGGATTAGACTTTACTATGGCTTTTGTGGTTGGCTCGGCTTTAACGATGTCCTCAACCGCAATTGTATCAAAGTTGTTGATTGAGAGATTAGATTTAAATAGTAGGCATGGTAAATTGTCAATTGGTATTTTATTATTTCAAGATATTGCAGTTATACCCATCCTCATTCTTATTCCGGCATTAAGCTCTCAATCAATTGATATAAACACAATCTTCATCTCAATTTCATTGAAGGTTATTCTATTGTTAAGCATTCTATTTTGGCTAGGAAAGCCAGTAATGAACTTTTGGTTTGGTTTAGTCGCAAAGCAAAAATCTAGAGAGCTCTTTGTATTGAATGTGTTAATGGTCACTATGTTTTTCGCTTACCTCACAGAGCTTGCAGGCCTATCTTATGCTCTTGGTGCATTTTTAGCAGGGATGTTAATTTCTGAAACACGTTACCGCTATCAGGTCGAATCTGATATTTCTTCATTTAGAGATATTTTGCTAGGGTTATTTTTTATAAGTGTCGGAATGATGCTTAATCTTAATGTTTTCTTCGATAATTTTTGGGTGATTCTTTCTATTTTATTTGCTTACACCTTGTTCAAAGCTTCATTAATAGCCCTATTAACCAAAGCTTTTAAATATGAGTTGGGAGTTGGAATAAGGACTGGGGTGATATTAGGTCAGGCTGGAGAATTTAGTTTTGTTATTCTTGCCTTAGCTAATGAACAAAATCTCATAGGAGGAGAAATCCTTCAAATTGTTTTATCTGTTTGCCTTCTTTCTATGATTACCGCATCTTTTTTAATTCCTTATAACGGAAAGATTGCAAGATTTTTATCGAGAAGTTATACCAAAAATAGTCAAAAAAATATTGATAAGATTGATGAGGTTGGCCACAACTTAAGCGATCATGTGATCTTATGCGGCTACGGGAGAAGTGGTCAATTTTTGGGAAGATTTCTCAAGGAAGAAAATATTTCTTTTATTGCAATTGATATGGATTTAAACAGGGTAAACGATGCTGCAAGCGCAGGTGAGAAAGTGATGTATGGTGATGCTAGCAGAAGAGTTGTTTTAAATGCAGCAGGGATTAGTACCTGTAAGGCAGTTATCATAACTTATGCGGATGATAGAGCGTCATCGAAAGTGCTTAGTGTTATTAGAGAGTCTTACCTTGAGCTCCCGATTATTGTAAGAACAACAGATGAAACATCTATTGAGCGACTGCAGGAAGAGGGTGCTTCTGAGGTGGTTCCTGAGGTATTAGAGGGCAGTTTAATGCTAGGGTCACACGCATTGATAATGTTAGGAGTTCCGCTAGGTAGAGTTGTTAAAAAAATTCGCGCATTCAGGTCAGAACGGTATGCTATGTTCAGGGGTTATTTTAAAGGCACTACTGATATAACAGATGACTTTAGTGGCCAAGAACAGCTTGAATTGCATTCCATTGAGGTAAGAAAAAATCCATTATTACTATCAGCCAAACTAGACAGTATAAGATTTGAAGATTTCCATGTTCAAATTCAATATTTACGAAGACCTAATATGCTTGAAGACATTGAGCCTAGACCAGATATCCTACTATCAAATGGAGATACACTTGTTATTCTTGGTCTGCAAAAAGATATTAATAGATTTGAAAAATATTTAAGTACTGGAAAGATGAGTTCATGAAGACTAAGCGAGCGGTAATTATTGGTGGAGGTCTTGTCGGGTGTTTAACAGCAGTAGAAATGCAACATAAAGGATTCGATGTGACAATCATCGATCAATTTGAACTGGGGTCTGGATCTTCAGTAGCCGCTGGAGGCATTTTATTTCCTTTGATGCCATGGGATTATGATGAAAAAGTATATGATTTATGTAAGTCGGCTGCTAATTACTACAAATATTTTTCTGCAATATTATTAAAAGAGACTGGAATAGATCCTGAGTATCACGAGTCGGGTTTGATTATGATTAATCCAGTTGATAACCAAAAAATATTCAATTGGTGCGACCAGCATGATGTTGACTTAAAAAAAATAACCTTTAATGGTAGCCCCTCAATAGAGCTAAGTAATGTCTCTCAAATTAGGCCAACCCAACTAATGAGATCATTAAAAGTTTATATGCAATATCTCAATATTAAAGTGCATGTAAACAGTGAAATTATAGATTTTAACGCTGAAAGAGGAGAGGTAACGGAATGCCTTTCTTCTAATGGAAAAAAGTTTATAGGAGAAAAGTTTATTATTACTACAGGGGCCTGGGCTGCAAACCTCCTAAGGGAATATAAGGAAAAAATTTATCCTATAAGAGGTCAGATGATCCAGTTTCCAAAATCAAACTTAGAGTTGAAAAAAATTATGTATCACGATGGTTTCTATATGATTCCAAGAATGGATGGAACTATAGTGGCAGGAAGTACTTTAGAAGATGTGGGATTTAGTATTAAGGAAACTGAAGGTAGCATTGATGATTTAAAGAATAAAGCAGAACATATTTATCCAGAATTAATAGATGTAAAGATAGAAAAATCATGGCATGGGTTCAGACCAGGAACACATAATAATATTCCGATTATAGGTAAATATAAGGACTATAAAAATTTATATTTAAATGTTGGCCATCACCGATACGGGGTAACAATGGCACCAAAATCTGCAGAAATCATTACATCATTAATTATGAGCTAATCTTTAATGAAGAACAAAAATATTAATATATGGCTTATTAAAGATAACAAACGCGGCCATGATAAACAATCTGAATCACTGGCTAATGCAATAGCGAAAATTACCGATGCTGAAATTACGACAATGAAAGAGGGGTCGGTAAGCAGTTTGATAGGTAGCTACATTCGTGGCCTAAAAAAAGTAATAACAAAAAAACCTGACTTCATAATAGGAGCAGGACACTCGACTCATTTCAGAATGATACTGTCAAAAATTTTGTATGGTGGAAAAACGATTGTCATAATGAAACCTAGCTTACCTATGACTTGTTTTGATTTGAACATTATCCCAGTGCATGACAAAATTAGGTGCAAACAAAATGTAATTGAAATTAATGGTTCGTTAAATGATATTGATAACGAAAAACAGCATAGCTCTGACGTAGGATTGATTTTATTAGGAGGAGAATCAAAATATTTTATATGGGATTATGCAGATATAACTGCCCAAATAAATAAAATTATAAAATACAATCCAGATCTAAAAATTACCATCTCAAACTCAAGAAGAACTCCTAAAGGGTTTATTCCTTATTTAAAACAAAATATTCCAGTAGGTGCTGAAATTATTCTATACGAGAAGGTGAGTGGAGATTGGCTAGACAAACAAGCAAAAAAATCAAAGTATGCATGGGTTACGGAAGACTCCGTATCAATGATCTATGAATTGATTGCATCGGGATCACAAGTAACGCCAATTATGCTTAGAAAGAAAGCTAAATCAAAAATATCTAAAGAAGTTGAAAGGCTAATCAATCTAAAAGTAATTAATCCCTATGGTGCGAAAAAATTAAATGTAAAAAAAATTAAACCAATGAACGAAGCTAAAAGATGCGCACGGATGATACTCGATAAATGGAGCGTATATTAAATGAAAAAAGAATTGACGGTCATTCAGGCCCTACCCTCGTTAGTATCTGGAGGGGTAGAAAAAGGGACATTAGAGGTTGCAAAATTCTTAGTTGAGAAAGGTCATAAGTCAATCGTGATATCTGGTGGTGGAAGAATGGTTGATCAGCTAATACGTGAGGGAAGCAATCACATTCAATGGCCTATAGGTAAAAAATCATTATTCACTATTACATATGTGGTTTGCTTAATTCGCTTAATGCAAAAGACAAATGTGGATATTATTCATGCAAGGTCAAGACTTCCAGCATGGATCGTATTTATCGCGTTAAAATTAATTAGCAAAAAGAGAAGACCACATTTCATAACCACAGTTCATGGCTTTAATTCTGTAAGTTTATATAGCTCTATTATGACTAAAGGTGATCGTGTAATCGTTGTATCTAACGCAATTAAGAACTTTATACTCAAACATTATAATTTTGATAAAAATAAGATTATCCTCAACTATCGAGGAGTAGATACAAAGGATTGTGATAGAAAGAAATTGTTGAATAAACAGTGGTTAATGAGATGGAAAAAAGAGTACCCAATCACGCATAATAAAATTATCTTAAGTCTTCCAAATAGGATCACGCGAGCAAAAGGACATGAGGATTTTCTAAATTTATTAGCTAGATTAAAAAAAGATAACTTGGCCGTTCATGGTCTTATTGTTGGCGATGAAAAGCAAGGAAATACAGGGTATAAAAGATCACTACAAAAAAAAATTAATGCGCTCAATTTGAATAATGATATAACTTTCACTGGTTACAGAAAAGATGTTAAAAGTATTATGGCAATCTCCAGTATTGTTTATTCGTTATCAATTCAACCAGAATCATTTGGACGCACAATCATCGAATCAATTAAGATAAAAACACCTGTCCTTGGTTATGACCACGGGGGAGTTGGGGAACAATTAAAGTTAATTTTCCCTGAAGGGCTTGTTACCTTCAAAGACCAAGAGGAGCTTTATCAGAAAACAAAGACAATGATAAAAAGAAAGCCCCGAATTAAGGATACCAAATTGTTTGACCTAAATAGCATGACTGGTAATACCCTAAAAATTTATACAGATTTAGCCTCATAATCAGAGGTTACGGAAAACCTCTTTTAGTTGGTTGATTATTATTGCTTGGGAAAAATTTTTTTCATATATTTCTCTAGCCGAGTTATTGTTCGCTTGGATGGATCCCCGATTATCAACTAAGTGCTGTATGGTATTTTTAAGCTCTTCGGAATTATTTGGACTTATGAAGATAATGCCTTGTTTTGTTTTCCTTACTTTTTCTGGATATGCGAAACTTGATCGCGTAACAACAGTTTTTCCACAAGCTAGAGCCTGGAACACTTTATTCGGAATGACGTTACCAGCTTTCTTCGAACCCCCAAAAATACCGAGAATGATATCTGCTTGATGAATTCTCGCGGGAAGTTTTTCATAAGCCACACTAGCCTCAAAAGAAATATTGGGTGAGGCTCCCGCTAATTTTTTGCATAATTGAAGCTCAGGTCCATTACCTAATAATGTCCATTTAACAATACCATCAGCCCCCATTTTTTTTGCGGCATCAATAATTACTGTTGTCCCTTGAAGGGTAATAAAGCTTCCGTAGAATAAAACCTCGAAGGAATTACTATCATTATGATTTATTTTCTGAGGTGTAAAAATACTTTCTTCAGCACCAACAAAAACTGTATGAATCTTATTTTTTTTGACCAGCAAATCGTCAATAAAGAGTTCTGAATGTTTGACTGTATCTGAGATAACAACGTCGGCTTTATTAAATAACGCCGATTCACGTTGTTTAATCTTATGAATAGATTTTTTACTTAAGGTATTTGTCTTTTCATTGACCCTTTTATCCCATGAGCTTATGAGTGGGTCAATAATAAGCTTGATATTATGTTTAAGGCACCATTTATGTGCGCTTGCGATATCTCTTTGCCGAAAACAAGGGACCCAAACAAAGTCGGTTTTTTTTATATTCCGTAATGTTGCCTCTGCAAAACCGCACTGACTAAAAAGAGGAATAAAATCCATTAGTTGATAATTTAGGCTTTTTAAACTTTGCCTCATTATTCTGTTCCGGGAGTAATTTTTATCAAACCTACCCCACCATAGTATCGTTGGATTTTTCATACAATTTTCCCTATACATTTTAGAACTTCTTCGGGGAGAAGGCCAATCATGCATGAATGATGATCACACTCCTTCTGATAACAGTTCTTGCATTCAATTTCTGGTTGGATTGCTACAATATGACCGCCTAAAGGCTTTACTCTTCTCGGGTCTGTTGGACCAGTAATCACAATCATAGGTGTTAACGTGTTTGATGCAAGGTGTGCTGGACCTGTATCATTTGCAACAATAAATGACGCTTGATTAAATATCTCATTAAGCTCTGGGAGGCTCGTCTTGTTACAAAGGTTTATGATTGTTTTGTTTCGTTCAGAAATAGCTAAACATTCCTTTTCATCATCACCCCCCCCAACAAGAACAACCTGAAGCGAATATTTTTGTTCAATTAAAAGAGAAAGCTCAGAAAAATTCTTTATCCCCCAGCGCTTTAAATGCCCCCTCACATTACTGCCACAAACAAAAATACAATAAGCTTTGGCCGCAAGATTATTTTTTTTTAGAATCTGCAAAGCACTATTTCTTACATTATCACCCACACGAAGATTTGGACGAAAAGTTTGTGTTTTTATACCAATACTATTAATAGTCCTTTGCATTATCTGAAAGGGATTGTTAATTTTTATGGATGACTTAGGATAAATCGTATAGGGAGCTATGGCATGATTACCAACTATATGGACACAATGTGATTGAAAGAACTTAAGCAGTGCAAGGTAAATTCTTGATCTATCATTCGTTTGCAGATCAATAATTAGGTCATATTTGTTCCCTATAACCTTCTTTATCCATTTAAATGCGTGGACAAATGAACTTAAAGCTTTAATATTTGACCCCCATACCTTGAGGAACCTTTCATCATTGTCAAATAATGGAGCCCACTGGGGCCTTGTATTAAGGTCAATGTCTGAGTCAGGGAAAGCAAGGGCTATATCTTCCATTATTCCGCTAGCCATAACCAAATCTCCCATACCTCCCCACTTAATAATTAATATTTTTTTTATGTTTTTATTAATGGTTAAGTCTATAGATTGAAACTCTTCTAGTCTGTCTGAGAGATCAAACCCTTTGTATACATTGATTGTTTTTATAGGTATTAATTTATCCATTATGACGTTTAGATATTGCAAAAACTAAACCTACAATTAACCAGTTTGTGGCATTCATCCAATTATGCTGAAAACTAAAATGCGTCATGAAAGGGAAGAAGCACAGATAGAGCAAATTAAAGCAAAGTGCAGCCGAAAACCATTTTTTTTTATTAACCATTGGTGCAAGTGAATTCTTAACAATACTAAATATAAGCGTATAAAATAATAACAGCCCTACAACTCCTGTTTCTGCAAGCAATGAAAGAGGATGATTGTGAGGATGAAGCATTCCAGCCCAAGCGGTTGAGTCATACGAGGGGTATAAAACATTAAACTGATGAAGGCCCCCTCCCAGGATTGGATTTCCTAGCCAGGTTAAATAACCGGCCCTGAAGACTTGGCCATAATCTGAATTTGAAAAATGCAATATTTTATCAAACGAACTAACAACTGCACGATCCAATACATGGGGATAATAGTTACCTATTATTAATGATAGAGCAATCAAGAAAATAAAAAAACCAAAGATAATTAGTAACTTGGATTTTATTTGGGTCGGCATGGCTAATGAAATAATTAAACTAGATGATGTAAATAAGATGAATGACATTCTCTCGCCAGTAATAAATACCGTTACATAACCAATAAAAAATAGAAACAGTGCTGTAAATATCTTAGAAGAATTGTTGCTAAATTTATTAAAAATAATGACCGATGTTAAAAGGATATAGAGGTATTTAGTGATAAAAATTCCCACCACAGGATTATTTCGTAATGGACCAGTCAGTCTAGATGAAGAATATTTGGCGTAACCAAAGATATCTTCACCTAGAAAAAATTGATACCAAACATCAAATACAAAGAATGCGACAACAACCAAAACCCCAAGTAAGAATTTTTTTATAGAATTTTCTTGTTTGAAAAGCCAACAAGCTAAAGCCGCTGCAAAAATTGGCCACCGAATAAACGTAATAGCATAAAAAAATGAATCTTTAGAATCTATGCTGATAAAAACATTTACGCTGAGGAGGTAGAATATAAAGAACAAGGACATCTTAAACCAAGGCTCTTTAACCCATAACCAATCTGAATTCTTGTAGGATCGATAAATAAAGAGAATGCCAATAAACAATACAGTGAAGTCAGCTAATCCACGATAAAACATCAGTAAAAAAGGAAGCAGATAGGGAATATTTTTTTCAAAAATCTTTAATGAATGCATAAGGTATTGAGGTATTAAACTGATAACATATAGTAAACCATTAAAAACATGAGTCAAAAGAAAATTCAGCATGCCAATAAAATTATTCAATAGCATCGTTTTCTTGCTTTCAAAGCTTAGCCTAAAAAATGTCCATAGGATCGGAAGGTATGTTGGTGCTATTTATTTCTGGGCAAGTAAAAAAAATTATAGGCTCTTGGAGGATAATTTACATAATTCTAAAATATTTTCAGCAAATGATCTCCCGAATGCTAGCAGTAAAATTAAGGAAGAACTTGGGAAGAGTATATTAGAGACATTTTATCTCTGGGCATCTAATGAAACAAAAGCATTACGTCTAGTTAAGAATGTATACGGTCTTGATTGTCTAGAAAGTATGAACAGAAATGGAAAAGGGATCATTTTTCTAACGCCTCATTTGGGATGTTTCGAAATAACCGCAATGTTCTATGGAGCACAAAAACCGATAACTATTATGTACAGAAAGGCGCGAAAGAGTTGGATGAATGACTTAATGATAATAGGGCGTAAGAAAGGCATGGTTAAATTAGCAACTCCTGACATGCAAGGCGTAAAAAAAATTTTATTAGCTCTTCAAAAAGGGGAAGCGGTTGGAATACTTCCTGACCAAGTTGCAGATAAGGGTCAGGGCGAATGGGCTAAATTTTTTGGTAAACCCGCGTATACCATGGTGTTAATAAAGAGGTTGATTGAGAAAACAGATGCCAATATTGTTATGGCTTATGGGGAAAGATTGGCCGATAGTTCAGGCTACAACATTCATCTTGAGAAGATTAATAAGAAAGATATTATTTCCACAGAAAATCTTAATAAGCAAATAGAGAGGTTTATTAAAAAAAATCCCACTCAATATGGCTGGAGTTATGACCGATATAAAAGGACAGCCAAACAATGAAAACTAAAAACGTTAAAAAAATATTATTCATCACACTATCGAATATTGGCGATGTTGTTTTAACTTCACCAACACTTTTAGCTTTGATAAAACAATACAAAAATGCCAAAATTGATGTTGTTGGTGATATCCGGTCAAAAATTCTCTTTACGCATTGCCCAATGATCAATGGTTTTTACGAGAAAGACAAAACTAAGGGTTTGTTAGGCACTATTAGCCTAATTAGAGCGTTAAGAAAAAATCGTTACGATATTGCTGTGGATTTAAGGTCAGATGGCTTGTTATATTTTATAAGAGCAAAAAAGAAATTTCATAAAGTTCGTAACAATGATGTGCATAGTGTTGTGAAACATTTGCAGTCGATTAAAGAGTTATCGATTCCGCACCCTGCTATATGGATAGGCAAGAAAAATGAAATAGAAGCAAGAAAAATTCTTCCTAAAAAATACGATAAAATATTGGCTATAGGATTAGGAGCAAATTCATCCCACAAGATTTGGCCCGCAAAAAATTATGCTGCTTTATGCGCTATGTTAAAAAGTAGCTTTACTTTGGTGGTACTAGTTGGAAATAAAGAAGACAATCAATTCACAGAGCATTTTAAAAAATTCTTTGATGGAAATATAATAAATATAAATGGTGTAACTGATTTACTAACAACTGCTGCCATTCTAAAAAGAGCCGAACTTTTTATAGGAAATGATTCAGGATTAGGCCATATAGCAAGTGCAGTGAAAACTAAAACGTTTACTATATTTGGCCCAGGCGAGCCCGATAGATATAGGCCCTGGGGTGCCGAGTCTTATTGGTATCAAAATAATGAAAAAGATATTAGTAAGATAAAACCAGCTGTGATTTTCCGAAGCATCATTAAAAATTTTGGACTGGCTGCAGAGTAGAAATAAGTGTAATTATATTTAAACACTCATATCTTTTTATAAGACTGAAAAACTATTTTCCCCATGTTCCAGATGCACCACCCGCTTTTTTTGAAAGTTCAACATTACGAATAATCATACCCTTATCAATTCCTTTACACATATCATAAATTGTAAGAAGTGATATTGAAACTGCAGTCATTGCTTCCATCTCGACCCCAGTAGATCCGCTACATTTGGCTATAGCTACGCATTGAATCTCATAATTTTTTTCACATACCTTGAAATCTATACTGATGGAATCCAGAGATATATCGTGGCAGAGAGGAATGAGCTCACTTGTTTTTTTAGCCGCTTGAATACCAGCAATTTTGGCTACAGTTAACACATCACCTTTTTTATTATTATCCTCCATCACACTTTGGATTATTTTTTTGCTTGTAAGGATGGTTCCTTGAGCCTCTGCAATTCTAGACGTTTTATTTTTTTCAGAGATATCAACCATTGTTGCATTACCATTCTCATCAATATGTGTCAGCATGTTTATATAGCCTTATAATTAGAATTACTAATGTATATTAAGCCATAAATTTTATATGAAAAAGATCTTCCTTGTCCTTATTGTATTTTATTCTCTAGCACTTTCAAATGAGTTGCCTGAATTAGGAAGTTCGTCGGATTCTATTATTAGCGTATTTCAAGAAAAAAAAATTCGAATACAACTCTTATATCAAGCTAATCTGAGCCCCACAGTTTTAAAAGACCCGGAAATCAATGCGTATATGGAACAATTAGGTAAAAAAATGATGAATAAGTCTTCATTAATATCCACTGACCCTATTTCTTTTTTTATTATTCAAGATCGGACTATTAATGCTTTTGCTATGTTGGGAGGAGTCATTGGCGTCCATACGGGGTTAATTTATGCGGCAAATTCAGAATCTGAGCTTGCCAGCGTATTAGCACATGAGATTGCTCACATTACTCAGAAACATCTCCCAAGAATTATAGAAGCCCAATCAAAAGATACTTTTAAAACCTCATTAGCTATGGTCTTTGCACTCTTAGTAGCGAGATCTAATCCTCAATTAGCTAATGCCGCTATGCAAACTGCTCAAGCAGCAGCAGTCCAAAATACTTTAGACTTTACAAGAGAGCATGAAAAAGAGGCCGACAGAGAGGGTTTGAAAATATTAAGTAAGTCTGGCTTTGATGAAAGAGCTTTTATTAGCTTTTTTAAAAGCTTAGATGAAGCTAATAGATTTTCAGCAGGGGCGGCCCCTTCTTTTTTGAGAACCCATCCAATCACATTGGATCGAATCAGTGACATTGAAGATAGAATTAAGCAGCTCCCATACAAGCAAAGAGAAGATGACCTTAATTTTTTTCTTGTCAGAGCAAAATTACAAGCATTTGAAGGGGATCCAAACACGAGTATTAATTTGCTTAAAACCAATATTCAAAATAAATCTGGAGTTAACCAGGACGCTGAATATTTTGCTTTAAGCTATGCCTATCTTAGAGGTGGGAAATTAAAAAATGCCCAAGAGGCATTTCATCAAATTAAGCATTTACGACGTTTGAGCCCGATGGTTAATGAGTTGGAAGCCAATCTATTACTTAAGAACCAAAAACTAAAAGAATTAGAGCAACATTACCAAGAAGCGCTTCTCATCTTCCCAAATTACAAAGCATATATCTATGGACTTGCCGATGTGTATTTAAGGACTCATAAAAACAAAGAGGCTATTTTATTATTGGAAGAATATTTATCGATATATCCACTCGATGCTAATTTGTATAAGCTTTTAGCGACAGCCCATTCCAAAAATAGATCACTGTATAAAGAGTATAAAAATTTAAGTGAATTTTTTTACTATAGCTATGACTTGAAAGAAGCTGCTAACCAGATGACATCAGCAATTAATTCAGCAGATGCAAGTTTTTACGATAAAGCAAAAGCCGAACAAAGATTAAAAGAGATTCAAGCAGAAATAAGGCTGTACGAGAATGTTCAATAAGAAAAACTTATCAAATATATTTTTATAATAAATTATACATATTAAAATTATCTCAATATAATGTGATTTCTTTTTTAAATAGATAAGGAAATATATTATGTCTTCACTAATTAATACTGAAGTTAAGCCCTTTTCAGCCACTGCTTTTCATAATGGCAAAGAAGTTACAGTAACAGAAGCTGACCTTAAAGGTAAATGGTCTGCTGTAGTTTTTTACCCAGCTGATTTTACATTCGTCTGTCCAACCGAGCTTGGGGATGTTGCTGATCATTATGATGAATTACAAAAAATGGGTGTTGAGGTTTACACCGTTTCAACTGATACGCACTTCACTCATAAAGCTTGGCATGATGCATCAGATACTATTAAGAAAATTCAATTTCCAATGATTGGTGATCCAACAGGAACTATGACTAGAAACTTTGACGTTATGATTGAAGAGGCTGGATTAGCCCTAAGAGGTACATTTATTATAAATCCTGAAGGTGTTATTAAAACAGCTGAAGTAAATGATTTAGGTATTGGCCGTTCAGCTGCTGACCTAGTAAGAAAAATTCAAGCAGCACAACATATTGCAGCTAATCCAAATCAAGCATGCCCAGCATCTTGGAAGCCAGGAGAAGAAGCCCTTACTCCTTCACTAGACTTAGTTGGCAAAATTTAAATAAACAGTAAGTTTAATTGAGGCCGGCATACCGGCCCCAATTAATTTCGCCCTCATAACTAAAAAGAGAAAAAATGTCACTCGATTCAAAAATTAAAGAGCAGTTAAATCAATATTTGACAAAAATAGAAACTCCTGTGGTTTTAGATGCCTATATTGACGACCAAGCTTCATCTACTTCAATGTTAGATCTATTGGAAGAATTATCTGGTATGTCAAATAAAGTATCTCTAAACGTTCATAAAGATAGTGATGAAAGGACCCCTTCATTCAAAGTCAATAAACCTGATGAGGTATCTGGTATTCAATTTGCAGGAATACCTATGGGACATGAATTCACATCGTTAGTGCTGGCATTATTGCAAGTCGGTGGTTACCCAGTAAAAATATCCGATGAGCAAATTGAGCAAATTAAAAATATTAAGGGACAATTTAATTTTGAGACTTATATTTCCCTGAGCTGTCATAACTGCCCCGACGTAGTTCAGGCATTAAATGTGCTGTCACTTTTAAATCCTGGCATCAGTCATTGCATGATTGATGGGGCATTATTTCAAAATGAAATAAACGATAAAAAAATTATGTCTGTTCCAACTATACATTTAAATGGTAAAGAGTTTGGGCAGGGTAGGATGGATCTTGAGGAAATTATTAATAAAATTGATATAACAGCTTCTGACAAAGCAGCTGAAAAGCTATCAACTATGAAGCCGTTTGATATGCTTATTGTGGGCGGAGGTCCGGCAGGAGCATCTGCTGCTGTGTATGCAGCACGAAAGGGAATCAGAACAGGACTTGTGGCAGAGCGATTTGGCGGACAGGTTATGGATACTCTTGGCATTGAAAATTTCATATCAGTTAGGGCTACCGAAGGTCCAAAATTAGTTGCGGCATTAGAGGAACATGTTAAAGAATATGATGTAGATATTATCAATTTACAAAAAGCTAAAAAACTATCAAAAAAAGAAAACTCTCATTACGAACTAGAGCTTGAGAGCGGGGGAAAGCTTGAGAGTAAATCAATTATCATTGCAACAGGTGCTCGATGGAAAGAGCTAGGAGTGCCAGGTGAAAAAGAATTTAAAGGTAAGGGCGTAGCTTACTGCCCGCACTGTGATGGACCATTATTTAAAGGTAAGAATGTTGCTGTAGTAGGAGGAGGAAACTCAGGTATTGAAGCAGCAATTGATCTAGCTGGAATTGTTGGGCATGTTACCGTGTTAGAGTTTGCTCCTGAATTAAAAGCAGATCAAGTATTGGTTGATAGATTAAAAACACTAAAAAATGTTGACGTATTAATGAATGTTCAAACGAATGAGATCTACGGTGGAGATAAAGTGACTCATATTAAATTTATCGACAGAGCTTCCAAAGAAGAAAAGCAATTAGATATTGAGGGAATATTTATCCAAATTGGATTAGTACCCAACACTGATTGGGTAAATGGCATGATTGAATTAAGTAAATACGGTGAAATCCAAATTAATGATCATGGGGCAACATCTTTACCAGGAGTTTTTGCAGCAGGGGATGTGACAACCGTTCCATATAAACAAATTATTATTGCTATGGGAGAAGGTTCAAAGGCAGCACTCGGTGCATTTGATTATCTTATAAGAAATTAAAGAATTTCTCTTCAAGATGATCGCTCAATCATTATCCTTTTTCAGAAGCTGAATTAAAAGTGGGATTGTGATTGGCCTTTTTGCTTTTAAAGACCATTCATCTAATGCGTCTAGAGTTGAAATAAGGGAAGGAAGGTCTCTTTTGAGATTTGCCATACAATAAGATATTATTTTTCTATCAAAAGACATACCTTTCTGCATAGCATAATATTCTAAGGCAACTTTTTTTTCGTCATCAGTTAATGGCTTAATTTGGTAAACTAGCTCCCAACTCAACCTACTTGCAAGATCTGGCCTGAGATTCATCTTATTCGGAGCATCGTTTCCGGTAATTACTAATTTGCTACGCAGTTTTTTTGATTTATTAAAAAGATTAAATAATTCTATTTGCTGATCATTGTCGAAGTTTTCAACATCCTCGACGACTTTTACATTTTTTTCTCGTAAGGCGGATGCTAAGTGTGATTTTCCACTACCACTTTCACCCCAAATATAAATAAAGAAATGATCAGTAGAGTTTATAAGCCTTTCAATAGAGTTTAAACACTCAGCATTTTTCCCCACTATAAAATTACCCATAGTTTTTTTCGGTACAGGATGAATATTAAGTAGAAGTTGGTCCATATAGCCTTTTAGAAAGTGTTAATAAAGAGGTAATATCAGTTAAAATTATACTATACGTAATGCAGTCAATTAAATATGAGGAAATAACCATTGTCAGAAAAATCTACAGAGAAAAAAAGTATTTCTTATAAAGATGCAGGGGTCGATATTGAGGCAGGAGATCAATTAATCCACAACATTAAGCCTTTTGCAAAAAAAACAAGCAGAAAAGAATCGATTGGTAGTCTAGGTGGATTCGGTTCATTATTTGAAATTCCAGAAAAATATAATAAGCCCGTTCTCGTATCTGGGACCGATGGGGTTGGCACAAAACTTAAATTAGCCTTTGAGCTTAATCAGCACGACACGATCGGTCAGGACTTAGTGGCTATGTGCGTCAATGATATTTTAGTGCAAGGTGCAGAACCGCTGTTTTTTTTAGATTATTACGCATGTGGAAAACTTGATATCGATACCGCTACAATTATTATTAAGGGAATTGCAGACGGATGTTTAATAGCTAATTGTTCGCTGGTCGGTGGAGAGACGGCTGAAATGCCAGGAATGTATCCTAGTGGCGAATATGATCTTGCAGGATTCTGTGTTGGTGCAGTAGAAAAAGAGAAAATTATCGATGGGTCATCTGTTCAGGCAGGCGATATCATTTTAGGTATTGCTTCATCAGGGGCTCACTCAAATGGGTATTCTTTAATTCGTAAGGTTATATCCACAAACCACATTGACTTACAAAGTAACTTTAATGGAAGCACTTTGGCAAACGTGCTGATGGCACCAACTAAAATTTATGTTAAATCAATTTTAAAATTAATTGAATCAATTGAAATACGAGCTATGGCTCATATAACTGGCGGTGGCATAACAGAGAACATACCGAGAATTCTACCAAAAGGCTTGTTTGCAGTAATTGACAAAAAATCATGGAAGCTACCTTTGTTATTTGAATGGCTTAAAGATGAAGCAGGATTAAATGATATTGAATTATATAAGACATTTAATTGTGGGATAGGAATGGCCATAATGGTCGCTAAAGATGATGTAGAGAAAGCAACTGAAATACTAAAGGCATCAGGCGAAGAGGTTTTTGTAATTGGGGAAGTAAGAAAAATAAGCAATAACGATGTGCCGGTTCAATATATCTAATTATCTCTGCATAAGCATTTTATTAATATCTGCAAATCTTTTTTCAAAAGATTTCCCGGCTAAATTTGATATTAAATATGAACTCATACATGCAAAAAAAAATGTTGGTGAAATTGGCGTCACATTTACTGAAACCAAAGGAATCTATCGTCTGGAGGCAACAACATATGCAGCAGGTATATTAAAGCTGCTTGGAGATAGAAAATTGCTGAGTCAAGGAAGAATCGATAAAAAGGGATTTAAGCCAAATAGTTTCGAATTTATAAACGTAAAAAAACCAAGTAAAAATATTAAGTCAAAATTTTTATATAATAAAAGCCTAATAACAACAAACTATAAAGAGCAAGTAATCAAAAAGAAATTACCTCCAGGAATATTAGATTTAGTTGTTTACTTATATCAATTTAATTTTATAAAGACCAACAACGTTATTTATAACTTTACAATATTAGAAGGGAAAAAAGTCCGAATATATAGGTATAAGAAACTTAAGCAGGAGGCTGTAAAAATAAATGAAAAATTTATACAAGCTGATTTGTTCGAGGGGAGCATTATAGGAAGAGATAGCTCAACGCATTATGTCTGGATTTCAAAAGACAATTTTCGTATTCCAATAAAATTAAAAATACAAACAGACTTTGGTTTACTGATTGAGCAGAACCTAATTAGCACAAGCTTACAATTATAGGTTATGAAACGTTCTATTATGTTTTTTGCCATATTTGTGTCATTTTTAATTCATGCAATTTTTTTCTCAAAAATAAATTTTTCATTTAATTCTTTCAAAGAAAACCAATTAACAACTGTGGAATTGACTCAATTTCCTGAAAAAAAATTAAGTTTGAATATTAAGAAAAAAAAAGTAAAAGTAGAAGAGCTTAAAGAGATATTGATAAGACCCAAAAAAAATAATCAAGAAGAGGCACCTGAAGGTATTAAAAAAGATCATTATTTGACAGAAAATCTATGCGAATTATGTAGTCCAATAGAAGAAATTCAGACACCAGAAGAAACAAAAAGTTATGGAGAAACAATAGAGTCACTACTTCTCGAATATAAAGTTTCCTATGATTTAGGACCTAACAAGGGTAGTTTAAGAGCACTTGATCCATTTGGTAGAAGTTCAGAAAAAGTGTACAAACAAAGATTTGATGAGGTGGGTAAGCTCGTTATTACTTATGGTGTAGTGGATGATAAATATAATATTCAATATAAGGCTTCAGCTACAGGCCTAACATCAATCATTTATTCTAACCCGTTAATACAAACAAGTAGGGGAAATATATCTGAAGAAGGTTTAAAACCAAATTATTACTTATACCAACATGGACCAGAAAGAATAAATGAAGCATTTTTTGACTGGGTAGATAAAACCTTGCATTGTAGAGAAAAAGAAGAGTTAGAACAGTCCTATTCTTTAATCGATGGGTCACAAGATCAGTTAAGCTTTATGTTTCAATTTATGTTCCTTGATCCACTAGATAGAATGCAAATACCTATCACTAATGGAAGGCGCTTAAAAGTATATGATTATCATTATGTTGATGAAGAGATACTATATACTCGTGAGGGAGAATTGAAGGCAATTCATATTGCCAAGTTTAATTACGAGGATCAAGAACGAATTGATTTATGGCTTTCTGAAAAATACGGATACCTTCCGATAAAAATTTCAATAACTCAGGATGATTTGAGTGTAATCGTGCAAGAAATAATTACGTTAAAGGCAATAAAAAATGAATAGATTTGCTATTAAGGCATGTGCAGATATTTTAGGTGAAAGCTTGATAAAAAATTTACCTGCTGACGTCCAGCTAAGTTATTACTTTAAGAATAATCGAAATTTAGGAAGTAGCGATAGATCAGACATTGCAGAAATCTATTACGGTGTAATTAGGAACAAAAGATTACTTGAGGAAATTGTCGGAGATGCTCATTGTAAAAAAATGATTTTGGTATATTTGTTGGTATTGAAGGGGCATAGTATAAAAGAGTTAAGTGGAGTGACTGACGAATATGAAATCGAATGGTTAGTAGAAAAGAAAAAAAATAAAGTCCATATCGATTCATGGCCAACAAAGCTTAGTCTACCCGATTGGATATGGGCGAAATTAGTTTTATATTACGGTGAAGAAGAAGCTATTGCTTTTGGCACGTCGTTATTATCACCAGCAACACTTCAATTGCGTGTTAACTCGTTGAAAACTTTGTCAGTTCAAGATGTTGTTAATGAGTTTCACTTATCTTTCCCAGATGACGTAGTTAAAATCAAGAAAACAGAATTATCTAAACATGGCATTACGCTGCCAAGAGGAACAGCCATACAAAAACACCCACTTTTCTTAGGTGGAGTTATAGAGGTTCAGGAAGAAGGAAGTCAGCTTTTAACTCTATTACTCGATGTTAAAAGAGGTCATATGGTTGCTGATTTTTGTGCAGGAGCAGGAGGTAAGACTTTGGCTTTGTCAGCATTGATGAAGAATACTGGAAGAATTTATGCTTTTGATATCTCTGATAGACGTCTTGCAAACATGAAACAAAGACTTAAGAGATCAGGAGCATCAAATATTGCTATGCAAAGAATTTCTAATGAAAATGATTTAAAAATAAAGCGATTAAGGAATAAGTTGGACCGTGTTCTAGTGGATGCACCTTGCACAGGGTTTGGGACCTTAAGAAGAAACCCGGACCTGAAGTGGAGACAAACAGAGGAGTCTCTTGCCGAATTAGCGACTAAGCAAGCCTCAATCTTGGAAGCTGCATCCAAATTATGTAAAAAAGGTGGTTATTTAGTTTATGCAACCTGTAGTATTTTAAATGATGAAAATGAAAATATAATCGCAACATTTTTAGAAAATAATCAGCACTTTAAAATAATTCCTCAGCATATTATTATGGCCAAAAGCGGAGTTGATATTGGGGAAGGAGACTTTTTAAAACTCAACCCTCATACGCATAAAACTGATGGATTTTTTGGGGCTTTAATGGAGCGTATAGTTTAATGAACAATATTAATCGTAATATATTCCTGGCAGCGTTAATGGGAATTTCATTTGGATTATTTTTAAAAATTTATCCACAGTGGTCTTTGTACAATGCATTCCTTGAAGCAAACGTCATAATCGGGCAGTTATTCATTAATTCATTAAAAATGATTCTTGTCCCATTGGTATTTTTTTCTATTGTGGTAGGCGTGTCAAATCTTGGCAATAGTAAAAAATCTAGCACCATCTGGAAATATACCCTCCTTTATTTTTTTAGCACTATGTCTTTGGCAATTTTTACGGCTTTAATAATAATGAATTTAGTTAAGCCTGGCATGGGAATAACCGTGGATTCATGGCCAGAAGCGAAAAATGCGATAACTAGCTCGCTTTCTATCCTGGAATTTTTAAAGCAATTTATTTTGGGTTTGTTTGTAAATCCTTTTCAATCACTATCTTCAGGAAATATACTTCCTCTGATTATTTTTTCTATTTTAATCGGAGCTAGCTTTAATGGTGGTGGTACGAAAATACAAGCAGGAAAAAAAGTTTTTGAAAGCTTGTATGAAGTAATAATGAGAATTGTAAATTGGATTATGATGTTTGCACCAATAGGAATTTTTTCTTTGTTAGTGACGATGGTTGAAAGTCAATCTAGTGAATTATTCTCCCAATTAAGTATTTTTATTATTACGGTGATTGGGATTATGCTTATTCATGGCCTATTAATTATTCCTACCTTACTTTTTATCATTACAAAAATTTCTCCCCTTAGTTTATGGAGCAATGGCAGACCTGCATTCATTAGTGCATTTGCTACTAGCTCTAGTGCGGCTACACTTCCTCTTACATTAAGTGTAGCGTGTAATACTTTTAAGGTGCCAAAAAGTATTGCAAACTTCGTGCTTCCATTAGGAGCGACCATCAATATGGACGGGACTGCACTTTATGAAGCAGCCGCAGCACTGTTTATTGCTAACCTTGTTGGGATAGATCTTAGCCTTTCACAACAGATCATTTTATTTTTTATAGCTATGGTTGCTTCTATTGGAGCTCCTGGCATACCTAGCGCTGGAATGGTAACCATGGCAATGGTACTCCAGGTTCTTGGACTTCCTCTTGAAGCACTAGCCCTGCTTCTTCCTATGGATAGGCTTTTGGATACATTTAGAACAACAATTAATGTAGAGGGTGATTTGGTTGGCTCCTTGATTGTACAAAAAGTAACAAAACTATAATTTCTTGTCGATAAATCGAGCCGATAATGAATAAGCTGCTGGAATTACAATAAGGGTTAGTAGTGTTGATGAAATCATCCCGCCAATAACAGCTATTGCTAAAGGCCCATTTTCCTCTGACCCAGCCCCAAAACCAAGTGCGGCAGGAAGTAATGCCAAAATAAGTGTTAACGAAGTCATTAATACTGGCCTAAGCCTTACCGGACAAGCCTCAAGTAAAGCCTTATTTGTTTCCTTTCCTTTGTCTCTGAGTTGGTTGGTTAGGTCTATTAGAAGAATAGAATTTTTCGCCACCAACCCAATAAGCAAAACCATTCCAATCATAGAGTAAATATTTAGACTTTTCCCTGTTAGCCATAGCAAGGCAATACCACCAACCACAGCTAGAGGTTGAGCTAGCATAACAATAATAGGCTGAAAAAAAGAGTTAAATAGGCTGGCTAAGACCATATAGAGTAAGACGGTTGCTAAAATAAAAACAAAGAATAGATTTTTTGATGTTTTTGCAAATTCTTTTGCTTGCCCATCGAGTTCAATCTTATAGTCACTGGGGAGGATGGACATACTCACGTCACTTACCAATTGAATGGCTTCTCCGAGTGGTATAGAAGGATCGGTATAAAAATTAGCAGAATATTGTAGGTTTTCCCTACCAATAACAGCAGGCCCTAATACCTCGGTAAAGGAAGCAATGGTATCAAGTCTGACTAATTCCCCACTTTTGCTTCGTAAATAAATCTTATTAAGATCGTTTGTTTTTTGAAAGGTACCTTCTTTGGCCTTAAGTCTAATTTCATACCTCTGACCATCACCAGGGTAGTCATTAAATCTTGCTACATCTAAACCATTGCTTAGGACGGAAATTGACTCAGCGATGTCTCTAGCAGATATACCCAGACTGCTAGCTTTTTCCCTATCAATATCAAGAATAAGCTGCGGAAGGTTAAGCTGCAAATCAAGATCAATTTTTCCTATTTTTGTGTTCTCAGATAGCTTATTTTGGAGCTCGCTACTAAACTGAGCAACTTTCTCAATACTGGGGCCTATGAGAGAAAATTTTAATTTTTCAGATCTTTGCCCACCCGCAATTGAAACTCCTGCTGGAAAGGCTTTTACTCCCGCAAGCATTGAAAATTCTGTTTTTAAATTATTTATAATTTCAGTTTGGCTTTTTTTTCGTAAGTCTTTATCAATTAGCCTTACGCTAATATAGCCACTATTTACTTGCCCTTGACTTCCTAGGCCAATAGAAGAAAAGACGCTCGCAATATTTTCTTCTTGCGTATTTATTTTATTTTCAATCTCCAAAAGCTTTCTGTAGGTATAGTCTATGTTTGACCCTAACGGCGTTTTGAAGCGAACGGTGAAGCGACTTTCATCAGTTTCTGGTACTAATTCTTTATTGATATTTGCGAAAAAATAACCGCTTAACAATACAATCAGAAAGCTTAAAAGAAGAACTCTCCATCGATTATTTAATGTACTGGCAAGAATTTTGGAGTATGAATCTTCTAAAATTTTGAAGAATGCCTCGAGTTTTTCTACGATCCTATTTTTTTTTAATTTTTTTTGGTCCCACCCAATATTAAAATTTTCTTTAATTAAAAATTTTGAACATAGCATTGGAGTGAGTGTTAGCGAGACAATCAGAGAAATTAAGACACCCGAAGTAACAACTACAGCAAAAGACTCAAAGAATCGCCCTATAATGCCATCCATATATATCACAGGTGCAAAGATACAAACTAGAGCCATAGTAGAGGTAAGCACAGCAAAAACAACCTCTTTACTTCCATTGATTGCCGCATCAAACGGATTGACGTCATACTCATGATGATGCCTAAATATATTCTCTAAAACGACTATAGCGTCATCAACAACAACGCCAATTAAAAGAATTAATGCCAACAGAGTCATGCTATTAAAAGTGAAACCAAAGAAGTACATGACGGCTATAGCACCTAGTAATGAGATTGGAATTGCTACTGCAATGATAAATGTTGATCTCAAGGACATTAGAAAAAGAAGAACCACAAAGGCTGCTAATATAGTTCCTTCGACAATATGGCTTTGCAAGGATTTCACCATAGCTTTTATGAAAACTGAATCATCTGTGGATATTTCCAACGTAACACCTAAAGGTAGATTAGGTCGTATATCGCTATCCAGTTTAAGCTTTATTTTATTGATTATTTCAACAGTATTAGAGTTAGCTACCTTAACAATACCGAGGCCTACTGACGGCAGACTGTTAAATCTTGCTGTTTCTCTATAGTCTTCAAGGCCATCCTGAACTTCTGCGATATCTTTAATTTTTACCGGACCATCACTTCGGTATGCAACCAATAAGTCATTTAATTTTTCTATTTGGTGGTATTCGAGATCAAGCTTGAACATCTTCTCTGACTGATCTTTTACTAGGTACCCTCCAGGTAACTGTATGTGCTCTCTATTAAAGGCATTTACAACGTCAATTGCCGAAATATTAAGGGCAGACATTTTCTCCACTATTAAGTTAACTCTCACTGTTCTATCTCTTCTTCCTCCAATTCTAACCTCACCAACACCATCGATTGTTTCCAATTGTTTCTTTAAAATATTGGTAGCATATAAATTTAGGTCCTGTATCGTTCTGTCGCCACTAAAACCAAGCCACATAATAGGGCTGGCATTCGTTTCCACCTTCCTTACTACTGGAGGAACAATATCATCAGGTAGTCGCCTAGCAACTTGACCGACTTTAGATTGAATTTCATTGAAAGCAACTTCTATATCTTTGTCTAGATTGAAGGTGATAGTTACAACTGAAACCCCTGGTGATGAGCTCGATTTGATTGACTCAATACCGGTAGTTGAATTAACTGCAGTTTCAATTATATTAGTGATACTTGCATCAATAATTTCAGGGTTAGCTCCCTCAAGAGTTGTTGTAACTGAAAGTACTGGAAACTCAATCATTGGGAAGCGATCTAAACCAATCTTTTGAATGCTGATAATACCAAATAAAATAAAGACACCAGATATCATCCATGCTAGAACGTGCCTTCTGATTGAGATTTCGGGAAGTGTCATATTTATGAGGGGTTACTGATGTTGACTATAATATTATCTGTTAGAAAAGCAGCACCATCAACGGCTACCGTCTGATTGATATCAAGACCAGATAAAATTTCAATAAATCCATTTTGTGTTATTCCTGTTTTTACTTTATTTGCCTTTGTATAACTGTCTTCGATTACATACACAACAGACCCCGAAGGCCGTTGCACAACACTCTGTTCGGGAACCGCAACACTTTGCCTTGCATTAAAAATAATCGTACCATGAACCGTTGATCCCGGCTGCCAATCTGGTAAATTAGAAATATCTGCAATCACATCAATAGATCGACTTTCTTCATTGATGCTAGGTTTTAACTCGGCAATATTAACGGTAATAGTTGTTTGGGATGCTGCGCTAGTAAGTTGCATCTTCATCCCAGGCTTTATTTTCTTTGCAAGATGTTCAGGAAATGGTATGTGGGCCCTCACTTTTTTATTGTTAATAATTTGAAACACACCGTCACCTATTTTGAGATAATCACCAATAGAAGCAATTTGTTTCTGAACCTTACCATTTATAGGGGCATAGATTTTAGTTTTATCAAAATTGGATTTAGCTATGTCCAGTTTAGACTTAGCAACCTCTAACCCCTCATATGTCTCTGATTTTTCGGTAGCAATATTATCGAGAGCATTTGGAGAGATAAATTTTTTATCTACAAGGGCTGTGCTTCTCTCAAGAATTTTTGTCTGGTTTGCTAGCCTAATCCTCAAAAGTCGAATTTCAGCTTCTGCCAAATCCACTTGATATTGATAATCTTTCCCTTCAATTTCAGCTAATAACTCTCCTTTTTTTACCGTAGAACCTGTCCGAACGTGCATTTTTATAACCGTGCCATTAATTTCAGCTGATACAGTTGGATCAATTAATCCTTCGATAACTCCCATTGAAGATTGCTCATAAGAAAAATTTATAAACTGGGATTGGGCGGTTGAAATAAAAGTTTGCCTTTGAGATTTTTCAGACACCTCTTCCTTGTCCCCACAACCAGATATCATTAAAACCAATAGTAGAAAAAAAATTTTATTCATAAGCTCAAGTTTTCTTAAATAGTTTAATTTTATCCCAGCGGAATGAAGGGCCGGGATCTGTTTTTCTTTTTGGTGCGATGTCAGAGTGACCTACCACATCCTTAATTGGATAAGCTTCAGTAAGACATTCAATAAGCGCATTAAGTTTCGCATATTGAATGTCCGTATATTCTATATTATCTGATCCCTCAAGTTCGATCCCAATAGAATAATCATTGCAATCACTTCTTCCATTCCAAAAAGACTCTCCAGCATGCCACGCTCTTTTAACAGCACTTACATACTGTATTAAACTTCCAGTTCTTTCGATAACAAAATGGGCCGAAACTTTTATGTCTTTAATTTTGTAAAAAAAGGGATCAATTGTTGGATCTAAGGAATTAGTAAAAAAATTTTCAATAAATTTTCCACCATATATTCCGGGTGGCAAACTAATGTTGTGAATAACTAATAGAGTGATTTCCGTTTCATTAGGCCTGTTATCAAAGTTCGGAGATTTTACGAGCTTTATGTCTTTAACAAAACCTTGTTTATTTATTTTAAAAATATCTGAACATGAAATCATTAAGTTCGCTTATACTTTTGACAATTTATAGAATGATATTTTAATGCTTTTTATCATTTTTAGCATCACATTACTTTAATGGAGAGTTGAATGTTTTTTGATTACGTTATATTTGGAATTGTAGATAACGGAATAATGTTATTAGGGGCTTTTTTTGGAATTGGGCTTGAAAAATACTTACCTAAACGCTTCCAGGTTGGCCTAGGAGCTCTAATAGGTGCTGGAATAGGGAATGCAGTCAGCGATTTCATGGGTGGAGCTGTTAGTTTAAATTGGCCTCTGGCATTCGGTACGGGTTTGGGTTGTATAATGGCATTAGTCTTCATTCCGCTGTTCTATAAATTCCAAAAGCGATCAAAGTAAGAGTTTCAGCCCAGTATGCAACTCAGCCATGCTGCAAGACTTTACGCCTGCCTTTTTTATGAGCTCATCACTCATATTACCTTATGGTTTGTCGTAACTTTTTTTATATCATTATTTTTTCATTCTGAGATAGCGCAAAATTCTAATTTTTTAAGATTTATATTATGGATTATTTCGGGATGGTATTGCATTTATTCCTGGTCTCATGGGGGCCAAACTCTAGCAATGAAAGCTTGGAGATTTAAACTTATCCCACCCAAAAACCAGTCGTTTCAATTTTTTTTATTCCGATACCTTTTGGCTTCGCTAGGGGCTTTGTTGATTTTAGCGTTCTATCTTAATATATTGTTTGGAGGAAAGCAGTTCATTCATGATTTAATTTTAAAATCTAAGATTACTTATATTCAAACCTCTTAATAAGATAAAGCCCCAAACATAAAAATATTAGGGTTGGAACAAGTGAGCTTATAAAAGGTTGCCAGTCATTAAGGAGGCTTATATGCCTTATTAATGTATTGGTAATTTGGTAAGCAATACCAATAATTATACCAATAAACATCTTAAAGAATTTACCACCAGAACGTTCTTGTAAAAAACCGAAGGGAACAGCAAAAATTATCATAACCAATGGCATTAGAGGGTGAATAATTTTTTCCCAAAGAGCCACCTCATATTTTGTAGATTTTTGGTTGTTTATTTTTAAGTATGAAATAAATTTATATAAATTAAATGATGACATTTTTTCGGGTGAAATGATTAGGGCATTCATCATTTCTGGACGCATGAGCGATTTCCAACTCCCCATTGGTATGGATTTTTTCTTAACAGAATTTTCATAAAGTATTGTTTGTGTTATGTTTTCTAGCCTCCATTCCCCTTCCTCGTAAGCTCCTTTTTCTGCATTGACTATAGTTCTTAAATTAAACTGACTATCAAATTCATAAATGTTAATTCTTTCAAGGGTTGCATCTGGCAAAACATTTTCAATATTAACAAAGTTATCCCCATCTTTTATCCAAAAGCCAGAGCTAAACTCTTGACCTACAACTGAATTTGTCAATCCAATCTTCATCTGCTGAGCATTTTTTTCAGAGTTAGGGGCTATAAGATCACCAATGAGAAGAGTGAAAATGGCAAAAAAACCTCCTGTTATCATCAATGAAGTGGCTATCTTTTTTATAGAAAAACCACTAGCCCTGATAACATTTAATTCCGAGTTATAGGATAGCTGGCCTATTGTATACATTGATCCAATAAGAACTGCTAGAGGAATGGTTTCGTAAATATGCCCAGGAATACTAAGGATAACAAAAGTCATTGCATGACTAATCCCATAACCTCCTTTCCCAAGATCTCCAATTTCTTGAATAAAGTCAAAAAAAGCAAACAATGAAATCAAGCCAAACATGATCATAAAGATCCCAATCATGAATTCCTTATTAATGTATTTGATTAGAATCATAATTTTTTAATAAATCGTGAAGGTAGTAGTGGAAGATTTAAGGATCTTCGGTGAAGGAGGTAAAAAGCAACTAATCCAAATACGAGATGGACGGGAAGAAAGCCGAGCCACAAAGGAATTTTACCTACCGATATAAGACTTTGAAAAATACCTAAAAAATTGTTATATATGACAAAAATAAATACAGCAACAATCATGTTAAAGGACCTTCCTGTTCGATTATTAATGAAGCTCAGTGGTATAGCTAGAAAAATTAAGAAAATGGTTGATAATGGTAGTGATATACGCCACATTAGCTCTGCTAAAAACTGCTTTCTATTCGAATCATTCTGATTAAAAATTAAGGCTAATGTTGGCGTGGCCTCTATGATGCCTGCCTTAGCTCCAACATTAAGATTATTTTTGGGTGTTTTTTCCATAAGAATGCCATATTCATCGAAAGTTGTTGTTGAGAATTCTTTGCTATTAGCAATCCCTTCATAACGCCGACCATTCTTTAATACAATATAGTTATTGTTATTGTTATCTTCAATTCTTTCACCTTCATTGGATACAATGACGCCAAGCTTTCCGTTTTGCATGGATTGAATAAAAATATTTTTTACCTTACTTCCGAGGCTACTAAATCCCTCGATATAAAAAATTCTATTATTTGATTTTGACTCCTTGAAGGTACCGGGAGTAATCGTTGCAATTTCATCTCTACTTTTTAAGCCAGTCTTATATTCTTCTGCTTTTTGGACAGCCCATGGACTGATATACAGGGATAGAGAAGCAATGAGAATGATAATAGGAAAGCAAAATAAAATTATAGGCTTGATTAAGCTGTAAAGCCCAAGTCCCGAGCTGAACCATATGATCATTTCACTGTCTTTATACCAACGACTTAAGGTTATCAAAATCGTAATAAATACTGTTAGTGATAATAACAGAGGCATATGCTTTAAAAGATTAAAAACTAACACCGTGTCAATGGCGTCGTTTGGTATACTTCCTCTTGCAGCAAAACGAAAAACAATTACTGCTCTTTGCGCAACTACAATTCCAGACAAGACAAGAATTGTTGATAGGGATGTAAAAAACAACTCCCTTGTTAATGACTTTTTAAAAAGCATGTGATTATAAATTTGATTCTAAATAAGGATAATAAATGAAATTTAACATTAAAAGCGACTTAATACATGACATATCGGCTGATATTATTATATTAGCTGTAGACGATAAAAATCAAATTATTCAAAGACCTAAAATACCAGCAGCAACCTTATCCCTTTTATCTAAAATTGTGAATAGTAACGATTTAAAGCAAGAGGTAGGTTCTGTTACTGTGGTTCATGGAGATATAACATTTAACCGGGTTATGCTAGTTAGGACGGGAAGTGCAAAGCAATTTGATGCGGAAGCACTGATCAAGATTGTAGGAAGAGTTGCAAACACAATAAGCAGCTTAAATGTTAAAAAGGTTTTATTACCTATTGAACAGTTTTTTAATGAGCATATTTGCGCCAATGCTGGAACAGAATTTATTGTTAGAGAACTTATTAATTCTTCCTACGTAGTTAATTCCCTAAAAACTTCTAAGAAACCAACCCCGAATATTCAAACTATTATTCAGTATAAAGGAGAGGCGTTAAAAGAAGTTAAATCAGGAATGCTTCATGGGTCGGCGGTAGCAGATGGCGCTAATCTTACAAAGGATCTAGGTAATTTACCACCAAATATTTGTACGCCAACTTATCTTGCTAACATCGCTAAAGATATTGCAAAAAGGCATGGAATGAAGGCAAAAATTTTTGATAAAAAACAAATCGAACAATTAAAAATGGGCTCATTTTTATCGGTAGCCAAAGGAAGCAGAGAGGCCCCAAAATTTATTACAATTGAGCATAATCTTGGCCCAAAGAAGCAGAAACCTATTATTTTAGTTGGAAAAGGAATCACTTTTGATGCAGGGGGGATTTCCATTAAGCCTTCTCCTGATATGGATGAAATGAAATACGATATGGGCGGAGCTGCTTCCGTATTGGGCGTTATGGAAACAATTGGCATACTAAAGCTACCCATTAATATTGTTGCACTAATACCTTCTTGTGAAAACCTGCCGGATGGTTTGGCTTTGAAGCCAGGAGACATTGTTACAAGTATGTCAGGACAAACAATTGAAGTGCTGAATACTGATGCAGAAGGGAGGTTAATTTTGTGCGACGCTCTCACTTATGCTGAAAGATATAACCCAGAGGTAGTTATTGATGTTGCAACCTTAACAGGTGCTTGTGTAATTGCATTGGGCCATCATGCAACTGCAATTTTTAGCAATCATGATCCTTTGGCTGATGAGCTTAAGGCGGCTTCAAATATTTCTCTAGACAAGGCATGGCATATGCCTCTATGGAAGGAGTATGAACCACAATTGAATAGTAATTTTGCAGACATGGCAAACATCGGTGGCCGCCCAGCAGGAAGCATTACTGCCGCTTGCTTTCTTTCTAAGTTTGCTAAAAAATATCATTGGGCACATCTAGATATTGCAGGCACAGCGTGGAAGTCAGGAAAAGATAAAGGAAGTACTGGAAGGCCAGTACCAATGTTAAGTCAGTTTTTGATTAAAAGATCCGGATTAAAAAAGTAATTTGACGAATATTCAGTTTATTTTTAACGTAGCTGATAAGCAAGGATTAATATTCGAGATTATCGCTTCATCAGTTAAAAAAAATAGGTCAAGTCTGACGCTTTTTGATGACAAAGCGTTAATGGTAAGTCTATCTGATATGCTTTGGCACAATGATGTTTTTTCATTTTTACCTCATCAAACTAATCAATCATCTTCAATCAATAAAATATGTTTAAGCGATAATGGTATCAAGTATATGGACGATATATTGATTAATGCAACAAATGAAAAAATTGAAGGGTTTAGTAGGTACCTTAAGCTTTACGAATTGATTGGCTTGGATGAGCTCGAGAAAGCTAACGCTAGAAAGCGTTTCACTTTTTATAAGGATTGTGGTTATAAGCTAAGTGCGACTGATCATTCCCAGGTTATTCTTTAATTAATTCTGAGTATTGATCATAACTTAAAAGGTTTTCGATATCACAATCTGAGTCTAGAGTAATTTCGCATATCCATGTTTCATAAGGGCTATCATTAATAACCTCTGGTGATTTTTCTACCAGCGGATTAAGGCCAATGACTTTGATATTTGCAGGTGAAACAATGTCTGAAGCAGTTTTGACTGACTCTATAGTTCCTAAGGATCTATTTGAAAGTATTGGTTCATTAAGCTTGATATCAACAAAAACAATATCACCAAGAAGGTCTTGAGCAAAATCAGTAATACCTAACTGATATTTATTGTTATCTATATGATCAATCCATACATGGTCTTGGGAAAATTTTAATTCTCTTGTGGGCTTCATTGATTACCTTATATTAGTTGAGCAGTGACAATCTTTGTTAGATTGTATATTATCTTGATTAACATTAAAACAAGGTGGTTTGTGAATAAATTATTAAGAAATTTTCTTCTAACATTCCTTCTGCTCTTAAATGCATCTAGTTACAGTTATGCAAAAGATAAAAGGCTACCAGACGTCAGATCCTCAATGGCAATGGTAGTTAGTCAGCATACCGATGAAGTTATATATCAAAAAAAAGCATATACAAAAACCTCGATAGCATCGCTCACTAAGCTCATGACCGCAATGGTTATAATTGATTCCGGCTTAGATTTGAAAGAAAAGGTAGTGATATCAAAGGAGGATATAGATAGATTGAAATGGACTGGGTCTAGACTTACTTTTGGCACTAAGCTCACGAGGTTAGAGCTACTGTCTGTAGCCTTAATGGCTTCTGATAATCGTGCAGCTTCTGCGCTTAGTCGATCATACCCCGCCGGAAAAAAAGCATTCGTTAGAGCAATGAATATAAAAGCTTTGCAGCTTGGTATGCATAATAGTTTTTTTGCAGATCCAACAGGACTAGATAAAAGAAACATATCAACTGCAAGAGATTTGGTTAGGATGACCAAGGCTGCGTATCAGTATCCTTTGATAAGAGACCTGAGCACCAATCCTAATGGTAATGTTAAGGTAGGTAAGAGAAAAAAATCTATCGGTTTTTCAAATACTAATAGCTTGGTTAGAAAAGGTCAATGGGATATCGGGCTATCTAAGACAGGTTTTATTCGTGAGGCAGGAAGATGCTTGGTGATGCAGACTGTTATAAATAATGAGCCTGTGATTATCGTCTTGTTAGACTCTTTTGGAAAATATACGCGAGTTGCCGATGCGAAGAGAATTAAAACATGGATGGAAAAAGAAAAAAAAATTAACAAAGTAACAAACTTACAAAATTCTACTAAACAGCCTTCTTAACCTTCTTAACCTTCTTAACCTTCTTAACCTTCTTAACCTTCTTCAAAGCTTCTTTTTTCTTAGCCTCTTCTTCAAATTTTTTCGATAGCATTTTTAAGGCTTTATCCAGTGAGATATTATCAAGATCTGTATCTTTAGATATATTAACCTTAGTAGCTTTTAACTGAATATAAAAACCAAATCTACTTTTGTATACCTCAACAGGGTTTTGTGATTCAGGATCGACACCTATTATCTTGAGAGGTTTTAATAGATCTACAGCTGTCTCAAAAGAAATATCAAATACATTCTCTGTCTTTGGAATAGATTTAAATTTACCGTTATGATTGACATAAGGGCCAAATCGACCAATATTAGCTAGGATTAATTTACCGGTTTCTGGATGCTCTCCTAGCTCTCTTGGGAGAGATATTAATTTTTTTGCTACAGTTTCATCTAGATCTGCCAGAGCAATCTCGGGGGGTATTGTTGTTCTTTTTGGCTTAACTTTATCACCATCTTCAGGTATACCTAGCTGAAGGTACGGTCCATAAGGCCCTATAAGCAGGTAAATTGATTTTTTTGTTAGCTCGTCTTCACCCACAATTTTTGGTTCTTGAGGTAAGTCGCCATTTGAGCTTCTTGTAAAATCACAGTCAGGATATCCTGAGCATGCAACAAAATTTCCTCGTTTACCCAGTTTTGATAGAAGGGGTTTGTTGCACTTAGGACAGTCTTCCCCTATGTCCTTTTGCGTAATTTTTGTCCTATCCAGATCACCTTTTTCTTTCACTTGTTTGATGAATTGATCCCAAAATATACGAATAACTTCAAGCCAATTTTTTTTATCGGCTGCAATATCATCAAGCTCACTTTCAAGGTTGGCGGTAAAGTCATAGTCAACATAATTGGTAAAGTGTTCAGTAAGAAAATTGTTCACTACTACCCCAACATCGGTTGGGGTAAACCTTTTCTTCTCTAATAAAGCATATTCTCTGTCCTGAAGGGTGCTAATAATACTTGAGTAAGTAGAGGGCCTACCAATACCATGCTCTTCAAGTGTTTTGACTAGGCTGGCCTCTGTAAATCTTGGAGGCGGCTCAGTAAAATGTTGCACTCCTGAAATTTTATCAACCATTAAAAATTCTCCAACTTCTAGGTCAGGAATCTTTTGATCATCTATACTGTCTTTTTTTTGATCATCTTCGTCTTCAAGGTAAACCGACATAAATCCAGGAAACTTTAGTGTCTGCCCGCTTGCCCTAAAGACACTCTCCCCTTGGCCAACCTCTAAATCAATGCTGACTGCATCGAAAATAGCTGGAGACATTTGGCATGCCAAGGTTCTTTTCCAAATTATTTCATAGAGCTTAAATTGTTGGTCGGTAAGGTAGGGCCTTAAACTTTGTGGAGTTCTTTCAATGTTTGTAGGGCGTATAGCTTCGTGAGCCTCCTGTGCATTTTTAGCTTTAGTCTTATACCCTATTGCTTTTTGTGGAAAATAATCTTTTGTGTAATTACTTTCTAGATATTTTCTAATTTGTGAAGTCGCCTCACCAGATAAGCTCATTGAGTCAGTTCGCATGTAAGTGATTAAACCCACAGTACCCTCATTAATACTTATACCTTCATATAATTGTTGTGCAGTCATCATTGTTCCTTTGGTTGTAAAACCAAGCTTACGAACTGCCTCTTGTTGAAGTGTTGAGGTCGTAAATGGTGCGGTTGGGTTTCTTGTCCGTTGTTTTTTATCAACTCTTGACACACGAACTTTACCTGAACTTTTGAGTAATAACTCCCCTACAATTTTCTTTTCTTGTTCGGCGGAGGTGATTGTAAACTGCTCAACCTTATTATTATTTAAAATAGAAAGTTTTGAGGGTATTTTTGAGTTACCTTTTAATGCATCAAGATGAATACTCCAGTACTCAAGACTTTTAAAGCCTTCTATTTCTTTCTCTCGCTCAACAATCAATCTTAAAGCAGGGCTCTGTACTCTTCCTGCTGACAAGCCATAACGAATCTTTGACCACAACAAGGGAGATAAATTAAATCCAATTAAGTAATCTAGAGCTTGCCTAGCTTGCTGAGCATGAACTAGTGGCTGAGCTACTTGCCGAGGATTATTAAGGGCCTCAATAATTGCTGTTTTTGTGATTTCGCCAAAGATAATTCGGCTTATTTTCTTTTCCCCCACTACCTTTCTTTCATTAAGCACTTCAACTATATGCCATGCAATAGCTTCACCTTCTCTATCAGGATCGGTTGCAAGTAATATTTCATCTGAGCTTTTTACCGCTTTTGCGATGGCGTCGATATATTTTTTACTTCGCGTGCCAATTTCATATCTCATCTCAAAGCTACTAGTATCTACTCCCTCCGACTTTGGAAGTAAGTTACGTATATGACCATAAGAGGCAAGCACCTGATAATCATTTCCGAGATAATTACCGATAGTTTTTGCTTTTGAGGGTGATTCAACGATTAATAATTTGGTCATATTAAATGCATTTTACGTTGATTAAAAACTAGGCATGATAAGGAGAAATGTAAAACAATTCAAGGCAATATAAGATTTAATTTATTTAATAGCCTGCATCAAGTTAATGATTGGGATAACTTTAGGATCATTTTCCACTATCTTTTTTTTCAAATTATTAAAATCAAAAAGATTTTTATCTGCAAGATGGGATAGCTCAATATTGGATATAGCGCCGAAAATATTATTCACTCTTCCTGGGTTAGCTTTATCCCAATCGAATAGCATAGCTTTAATTTTTTTTCTTTCAAGGTTTTCTTGGGATCCACAAAGATTGCATGGAATGATTGGAAAATTCATGGTATTGGCATAAGTCATTATATCTTTCTCTTCACAGAATGCTAAAGGCCTAATAATAATGTTGTCCTTATCATCTGATAACAGCTTAGGAGGCATAGCTTTAAGTTTTGACCCATGAAACATATTTAAAAAGAACGTCTCAACGATATCGTTTTTATGATGCCCCAGAGCGATTTTATTTGCTCCAACTGCTTTTGCTTTTTTATATATGATTCCCCTTCTAAGTCTTGAGCAAAGAGAGCAGGTAGTTTTGCCTTCTGGTATTTTTTCTTTAACTATAGAGTAAGTGTCAGCATTAACTATTTCAAAGGGTATGCCATACTTTTTAAAGTAGTTTGGGAGCACGTCTTCAGGAAAGCCTGGTTGTTTTTGGTCAAGGTTCATAGCTATAACTTCAAAGTTGATTGGTGCCTTTTTTTGAAGGGCTAGTAAGATTGTTAGTAAGGTAAAAGAGTCTTTACCCCCACTTACGCAGACCATCACCTTATCCCCATCTTCAATCATATTAAAGTGAGCGATGGCTTTTCCGGTAAGTGAAGTTAATTTCGTTTGAAGTTTAAGAAATTTTTGCGATGGGTTTACTGGTAATTTATTATTAATCATGAATACTCCCTTCCACCATCGACCGTTATAGTTTGTCCAGTAACATAGGTAGCATGAACCAACAAATATTCAACTGCGCTACAAATATCTTCAGGACTCCCCATTTTTTTTAATAAGGTCTTTGAAATAACATCTTCTCTGTACTGTTCATCAATTTCTTGATTTGTGCTTGGCCATAATATAGCTCCTGGAGCAACAGCATTAACTCTAATATTAGGGCTTAAATCTTTTGCAAGAGATTTAGTTAAAGTCATTAGGCCTGATTTCGCAATAGAATAAACTATGTAGTCAGCCTTAGGGTTTTGAATTTGTGCGTCAGTGATATTAATTATACTGCCTCGTGTTTTTTCTAAATATTTCACTGCACTTTGGGACAGCATTAATGGTGCTCTTAGATTAGTCCCCATTAAATCATCCCAATCTTCTTGATTAATGCTATTGATCGGCGTTGGGTAATAGCTTGAAGCATTATTGATAAGAAAATCTAATTGCCCGAAGGTAGCAATAACCTCAGAGATTACTTTTGTACAGGCATCTGAGTCAAGTAAGTTTGCTTGAACTGTAGCCGCTGAATTCGCTCTTAAGTTATTAAGATCAATTGCTAGTCGGCTTGCCTCTTCATTTGAATTATTATGATGGATCATAATGTTAATATTTAAACTATGAAGATGTCTTGCGATTGATGCCCCAATTCTTTTTGCGCTTCCTGTAACTAAAGCAATACGGTTTATTTTATTCATAAGTATTTTTTTTAATTTTAGATATTATAATCTAACCTGGTGAAAAAATTTTCTGAAGCATTGCATTGAAGACAATTACTTATTTAATCAGTTAAAAGTTAAAAGACAGGTTAAAAATAAATAATAGCCGGTTATCTTCTTCCCATTGTATGGGAATAGCGTTGCCAAACTCAGGATTTACTATAAAGAACCCATCCGGATTTTTAACACTGAAGTGATTATTGTAGCAATATTAAGATAATTAAAATTTTATGCAGGAACATTCATAAGCTATGGAAGAGAATAAAAAAATACGACCGATACGAAGCTATGTGCTTCGTCAAGGAAGGTTAACCAAACATCAGGCCGAGGCAATAAGTCTGTATGGCAATGATCTGATTATTCCAAGCTCAAATGATCTTATTAATTGGGACAGACTTTTTTCATCAAAAGAGAAAAGATCAATTCTTGAGATTGGTTTTGGTATGGGAGACACTACAGCTGAAATAGCTAAAAGATTTCCTCAAAATAATTATATTGGGATAGAAGTTCATTCCCCTGGAGTTGGAAATCTAATAAATAAAATAAAAGCATATAACCTAAATAATTTACGAATTATTCAGCATGATGCTGTTGAGGTTGTTGAAAATATGTTTGCTAACGAGAGTCTTGATGCGGTGCATATTTTTTTCCCAGACCCGTGGCATAAAAAAAGACATAATAAAAGACGGCTCATACGGGCTGAATTTCTCCGAAAGGTAGCAACTAAATTAAAAAAAAATGCCTACCTCCATATTGCGACAGATTGGGAAGACTATGCACTATGGATCATAGAAGAATTCAAGGTCTGTAAGGAGTACGCATTAAAAACTAATGAATTTCAAATTAAGCCGGATCACAGACCCTATACCAAGTACGAAAAAAGGGGCTTAAATTTGGGCCATAACGTTTGGGACATTGTTTTTATGCGAATCTAACCACCCCTGAATAACTTGGTCTGCATCCTCAACACCAATTCTCTTTAAGCTGGAAAATAATTGAACAGAGCAGGAAGTTTGGTGAAAGTCAGCCCACTTTTCTTTAACAATTTTTTGAGTCTTAAGTAAGGTCTGTTTAGCTTTATCCCGGGATAATTTGTCGCTTTTGGTGAGCAGAATATGAATGGGTTTCTGTCGCGGAGCAAACCAATCAAGCATGCGGATATCAAGCTCTGTTAAAGGTCTTCTGATATCCATAACAATTATAAGACCAACTAAAGATTGTCGTTCCTGAAGGTAAGCAGGAAGTATCTTTTGCCAATGATCTTTCATTACACCAGGGACTTTGGCATAACCATAACCAGGAAGATCAACCAAAGAACTATCTTCATCAATTGAAAAATAATTAATCAGCTGCGTCCTTCCAGGCTGCTTACTGACATATGCAAGTCTATTTTGATTGCTTAAAGTGTTAATTGAGCTTGATTTTCCAGCATTAGATCTTCCTGCAAAAGCAATTTCAACTCCTGCGTCGACTGGTAACTCATTAAAATTATTTACAGAAATTGTAAACTTTGCATTTTGCAAAAAAGGCATGGTTTTTCCTTATTTCATGAGTAATAATGCTATCACGTTGAACCTAATTTGGTTAGAATGTCTCATTAATTTATTTCGGAAGTGATATTTAATGCGATTAGCTACAAATTCTCTGTTCTTGGTTCTTTTTTTTACGACGAACGTTGCTTTAGCTGAGAAACTAACACCTCAGGACTTTAAAGCAACCAAAAAAATTATTAACAATTTATGTATTGCTTGCCATGCAGCGGATGGCAATAGTTTGATACCAGCAAACCCAAAGCTAGCGGGACAGCATGCAGCTTACATAACAAAACAGCTACTAAATTTTAAAAGCGGTGTAAGGGATAATATAGTAATGGCTGGCATGGTTGCAAATCTAACCGAACAAGATATGAGAAACCTAGGACTTTTTTACGAAACACAACCATTAGCATTAGCTGAAGCAAAAAAAAATGGTGTTGGCTCTCTTGGTGAGAAGATATTCCGCTCGGGATTAGATGGTAAGGGAGTCCCAGCTTGTGCAAGCTGCCATGGACCTTCCGGACATGGTATTCCTGATTCATATCCAAGACTTAATGCGCAGCACTCTGAGTACACTGTGTCACAATTAAATCTTTTTCGGATAGACAGGCGTGCCAATGACTCTGGAATGATGATGAGATCAATAGCTAAAAAATTAACAGAAGAGGAAATGCAGGCTGTTGCAGATTACATTCAAGGATTAAGGTAATTATTCAACTAAATGCAACTTCACTTTTTTAATTAAGTCCTATTTACTTAAATTTTAGAGCACTTCTGCATTTGAATAACTCACGAAAAAAAATCATGTCTTTTTCTCAGTTGATGAGCTCAATGAGATTTGCTATTTCTATGCTCTCAGTAGTTGGTTTAGCCTCAATTATTGGCACTGTCTTGCAGCAAAACCAACCTTATGAGTCATACATAATAAATTTCGGGCAATTTTGGTTTGAATTGTTTGAGATGTTAAGTCTTTATAATGTTTACCAAGCAACTTGGTTTTTACTTATCTTATTCTTTTTGGTTGCCTCAACTAGCCTTTGTGTTTCCAGAAACACCCCCCAAGTGATTAAAGACATTCGGCGATTCCAAGAAAATATTCGCGAAGAATCATTAAAAAGAAATAAGTACGTATCAGAAATATCTATCAAGAATTTCAAAAAATCAGATTTAGTAAGCTTACTTAAGGATATGCAATTTAAGGTCAGAGAAAAAAAAATTAATGGCGAAGATGATTTGATTGTTGCTAAAAAAGGTGATTTTCAAAAGCTCGGTTATATATTTACCCACATGGCAATCATTATTATTAGCGTAGGAGGGCTGATGGATGGAAATCTTGTGTTTAAATTTAAAGAGGCTGTCGGTATTAAGAAGATTGAGATGGTCGATAAGCCCATATCTGAGATTGCAAAAAAAAGTTGGCTAGAAACATCGAATTTCTCATATAGAGCCAATATGCTTTTAGTTGAAGGAGAAAGTCAGGATGTTGGAGTTATTCCTGTGAAAGATGGTTATTTGATACAAGATCTGCCCTTCTCAGTAGCATTGAAAGATTTTAAAATCGAGCACTACGCTTCCGGGCAACCAAAGTCTTTTGAAAGTGACTTAATAGTCAAAAATAAAAAAAATGGTAAGGTTTTAAATAAAAAAATTAGTGTAAATAAGCCATTGACCGTGGACGGAGTAACCATCTATCAGTCAGATTTTCAAGATGGCGGCTCAAAACTGAATCTTAATCTAATCGATTTATATTCGGCGGAAAAACCACTGGCGATGAAAGCTGCAGTGTTTAAACACAATATACTGATAGTCGACGAGCAAAAATTAAATTTCGAGTTTGAAGATTTCAGATTATTTAATATTTTAGATATTGGCCTTGAAGAAAGTAAGAAACCCACTAATGTGGGACCTAATTTTCGACATAAGATAAGAGACGTAACAGGCCAAGCCCGAGAGTACGAAACCTACCAGCACCCTATGGTTATAGATGGTAGGTATTTCTTTATGAGCGGAATGAGAAACACTCCACAAGAAGACTACAGATATTTGCGGATCCCCGCTGATGCAGAACGATCTTTAGAGGGTTTTATGGTCTTTAAGAATCTTATTCGTGATAGAAAAAAAGTAACTAAGGCGACTGTTGAAATTGCTAGAAATAGTTCTGAGATAAAAGAAGTATCCCGAAATTTAGCAAATAACTTTCAGGCTATTTTTGATAATTTTGTTTCTGGCGGGTATAACAATATTGCTCTGAACATAGATGAAAATGTTCCAGATGAAAAGCAAGAGCAAGTAGCTGGAACCTATCTAAAAATTATTCATCTTATTGCTGATAGGTTAATTGTAGATTTTCAAAATAACAATTCCACAAGCACCCTTTTTAATTTTGATGACGTTTCAGTCTTTACCCAGGATGCTTTAAATGGTTATAGCGACAGTTTCTTTTACGGAAGTAATTTTTGGATAGAATTAAAAGATTTTGAACACATCCAGGCTAGTGGACTGCAGCTAACCAAATCACCAGGGCAATTTTGGGTCTATTTAGGGTCTATTATGTTAGTGCTGGGTATATTTTGCATGATTTATATTCAAGAAGCTAGGCTGTGGATTGTGAGAAAAAAAGGATCCAAAAAAGTAACTTTGGCATTTGCTAGTAATCGAGAACATCTAGAGTTTGAAAAATTTGTTCTTGATACAAAAGCTAAAATAAAAAAGTTTTATTTAAACTAAGGGGCACTCATGAAGAAAGAAATGTATGACTATGGCTTTGCTTTATTGCTAACGTTAGTAGGCCTGTACGCACTAACAAATTTTTATAGCTACATGGATCAATATGAAGTTGCTATTTTAGTGGGCTCAGTCGCAGGATTTTCGTATATGGGAATCCAATGGAATAGGTTTAAATATTTTTTTATCGCATCATTCACATTGGCTTTTTTGAGTATATTTTTATACCAAGGCGACCTGGGGCAATCGGAAAGCAACTTCTTCCTTAAATACATATTGTCTAGTCAGTCTGCCATTATGTGGATGACTGCGCTTTTCCCTCTAGCATTATTAATTTATTGGTTTTATTTGTTTGTAAAGCAAGAATTTTATGGAAGCCTTGCAACTTTTATGGTGTGGGCAGCGTCTATATTTGCCACGGCAGGATTACTAATTAGATGGTTTGAGTCTTATCTAGTAGATTTAGATGTTGGCCATATACCGGTGAGCAACCTTTATGAGGTGTTCGTTTTATTCTGTTTAATAGCTTCGTTAATTTACTTGTTTTACGAAGAAAAGCTACAGACAAAAAAACTGGGACCATTTGTATTGATCGTTATTAACGCTGCGGTTGGGTTTCTTTTATGGTACACCTTAGCTAAAAATGCAGACGTTATACAGCCGCTAGTTCCGGCCCTGCAGTCTTACTGGATGAAAATTCATGTCCCAGCTAATTTTATTGGTTACGGAGCCTTTGCTGTTGCTGCAATGGTTTCTGTAGCATACCTCCTAACGGGCAATGGCTTTTGGAACCGATATCTCCCTCCCAAGGAAATTTTGGATGAGATGACTTACAGACTGATAGCTATTGGCTTTATATTTTTCACAATCGCAACCATTCTCGGAGCTGTTTGGGCGGCTGAAGCCTGGGGGGGTTACTGGTCATGGGATCCAAAAGAAACTTGGGCCTTAATTGTTTGGTTAAATTATGCTGCCTGGCTTCATTTAAGATTAATAAAAGGGTTGCGAGGAAATATTCTGGCTTGGTGGTCAATCGGTGGACTATTAATAACTACCTTTTGTTTTTTGGGAGTTAATTTGTTCTTATCTGGCCTTCATTCTTATGGCGAACTGTAAAAAAATTAATAATCAGTTAAAATGGTTCTTATGTATAAACTAGGCAATAATTTTATATGGAAGAGCTAATTTCAATAAACAATCTAAGTTTCGGTTATGACGAAACATTGCTCCATAAAAACATAAATATGAAGTTTAGCCGTGGCAAAGTTTCTGCAATCATGGGTGGAAGTGGTTGTGGTAAAACAACGATACTGAAATTGATAGCTGGCCAGCTAAGCCCAAAATCAGGACAAGTTCTTGTTGATGGTCAAGTGGTTCATGAACAAGGCAGAGATGGCATTCATAATATAAGAAGAAAAATGGGCATGCTATTCCAGCATGGCGCTTTATTTACCGACTTATCGGTATTTGATAACGTTGCTTTTCCTATGAGAGAGCACACTAATCTTCCTGAGAACATGATTAAAGACTTAGTGCTTCTAAAATTAAATGCAGTTGGTTTAAGAGGCGCTCAAAAGAAATTGCCTTCTGAACTTTCTGGAGGCATGGCGCGGAGAGTTGCTCTTGCAAGAGCAATAGCTCTTGATCCAGATATCATTATGTATGATGAACCGTTTGCTGGACTAGACCCAATTTCAATGGCCGTAATTTGTGATTTAATCCGATCACTGAACGATGCATTAGGGGCGACATCAATTATTGTGACTCATGATGTAGCAGAAACCTTTTCGTTTGCTGATTACATTTATTTTCTTGCGGATGGAGAGGTTGCAGCAGAAGGGAGCCCAAAACAATTATTAGCATCAAAACTGCCCTTTGTTCGACAATTCATTCACTCAGAAAAAGATGGCCCAGTCCCATTCCATGTTGATGCACCTGAATATGGGTTAGACTTGCAATTATGAACAATATGTTAAATTTTATTGCAGGAGTTGGCTCCTCTTTTAGGTCAAAAATGACAAGGCTTGGTGCTGGTACACGCTTATTTTTCCTGATATTAATTTATTCAGTTGATAGCTTTAAACGAATTGGACTAACCATTAGAGAGATATATTTTACCGGGGTTCTGTCTTTGGTAATTATTATTGTTTCTGCATTCTTTGTTGGCATGGTTTTAGGATTACAAGGCTACTATACGCTGGAAAAATATGGCTCTTCCGAAGCAATAGGGGTATTGGTAGCCTTGGCTTTAGTGAGAGAGCTCGGACCAGTAGTTACAGCACTATTATTTGCGGGAAGAGCGGGGACAGCAATTACTGCTGAAATTGGCTTAATGAAAGCAACGGAGCAATTATCTGCTATGGAGGTAATGGCTGTAAGTCCTGTTGCAAGGATTATTGCCCCAAGATTTTGGGCTGGGATGATCAGCATGCCCATACTGGCAACTATTTTTTCTATGGTGGGTATCCTAGGAGGGTACTTTATAGCTGTTTTAGTAATTGGTGTAGACGAAGGAGCTTTTTGGTCACAAATGCAAGCTAACGTTGATTTTAGTAACGATATTGTTGATGGCGCAATTAAAAGCATTGTGTTTGGCTTTGCTTGTACTATTATTGCTCTTTTTGAAGGATTTGACGCACCTCCAACAGCAGAGGGTGTAAGCAGGGCCACAACCAGGACTGTTGTTATATCTTCGCTAGCTGTTCTTGGGCTAGATTTTATATTAACTTCATTCATGTTTGTATAATGATAATTATCAAATTAGGAAAGAAAAATTATGGAAAGAACTAAATTAGATATCTGGGTTGGTATATTTGTAATCTTGGGCCTTGCCGCACTATTTGGATTGGCTACCAAGGTTGGAAACTTGACGTCAAACAATATTAAAGATACTTATACCATCTATGCTCACTTTGAAAATATTGGGGGACTTAAGCCTAGAGCTGCAATTAAAGCTGCAGGAGTAGTGGTTGGAAGAGTTAATTCGATAATATTTGATACCGAAGCCTATCATGCAGTAGTAAGCATCGATGTTGACAATAGATACATCTTTCCAAAAGATACGTTTGCAAATATATATACAGCAGGGCTTTTAGGTGAACAGTATATAGGACTGGAAGCAGGAGGTGATATGACTAATTTAGCCGCGGGAGACTTGATCACTCAAACACAGGATGCGGTGGTTCTAGAGAAGTTAATTAGCCAATTTTTATACAATAAAGCCTCAGAGGAAGAATAATTTAATGTTGAAAAATATCATTTTCTTATGTGTATTGTCATTCGCTAGCGCCAATGTGTATTCCAACATTGGACCGGACGAACTTGTTCGAAAAACTGCTGATGACGTGATTAGCACAATCAAACAAGACAAAGATATTCAGGCTGGAGATACCAGTAAAATATATAAACTGGCCGAAGAAAAAATTCTACCAAACTTTGATTTCGAAAGAATATCGAGATTGGTTCTTGGGAAGGCTTGGAGAAAAGCAACAGATAAGCAAAAAACTGAATTTAAATATGAGTTTAAAAATTTATTATTAAGAACATACGCAGTTGCATTATCTAAATATAAGGATCAAAAAATAGAATACAAACCACTGCGCATGAAACCAACCGATGAAATTGTTACAGTTAAAACTGAAATTATCCAAAGTGGTGGGCAGCCTATTGATGTTGATTATGCCCTAGCAAAACAAGATGATGGTTGGTTGGTGATTGATATAATTATTGAAGGCGTTAGTCTTGTTACAAATTATCGAAGTCAATTTGCTAGTGAAATTAAAAAAAATGGCATGGATTCACTTATCATTGAGCTTGCCAAAAAAAATAAAACGAATGATAGCTAATGAAGTCATTTGAGTTAAAAGGTAATCAATGGTTCCTTAATGGAGACATTACTTTTAAGGAAATATTAAGCGTTCATGAGCAAGCCCAGAGTTATGCATGGAAAGACTCTGTAGTATTGAATTTAGAAGGGGTTGAAGAGCTCGATACATCGCTGCTAAGTTTTATTCTTGAGCAACGTCGCCAAGCTAAAAAGTTTGGTAAGGTCTTAACGGTTCAAAATCCACCACCAAGCTTAATATCGCTGTCAAAGCTCTATGGCATAGAGCGATTTATTTAGTAAGAACGACTTTTTACCCTCATTTATTATTTTATTTAAAAATATGAAAACTGCTATTTCTTACAAGAACGTAAAAAAAATATATGGTGATTTGAATGCGGTAGATGGAATCTCTATTGATATAAAGCAAGGCGAGTTTTTTGGCTTATTGGGACCTAATGGGGCTGGTAAGTCTACTATGATTAACATGTTGGCTGGACTTACCAAGCCATCAGCAGGAAATATATCCGTAATGGGGTTTGATGTTCAAAAGCACTATCAGGAAGCTAGGCATGCTGTAGGGATAGTACCTCAAGAGCTGGTATTTGATCCTTTTTTTAATGTGAGAGAAATGCTGAGATTTCAAGCGGGATATTTTGGTAAAGGTAGAGAGAATGACAGCTGGGTGGATGAAATCATAGAGCGATTGGATTTAACTGACAAAGCATCAACAAATATGAGAATGCTTTCCGGGGGAATGAAAAGAAGAGCATTGATTGCTCAAGCATTAGTTCATAAGCCTCCAGTTATTGTGTTAGATGAACCCACTGCGGGTGTAGATGTTGAGCTAAGGCAAAAGTTATGGGCTTTTATCAAAGATTTAAACAAAGATGGGCACACCATTGTTCTTACCACTCATTATCTGGAAGAGGCAGAGGAGCTATGCAATTCTGTTGCCATGCTAAGGGCTGGAAAGGTTGTTGCCATGGATACTACAAAAAATTTATTAAGGAAATTTTCCACAAAGAATCTAAAGCTTAGGTTGAATTTTAAAGGGGAAAAGAAATTACCCATTAATATAGAACATATACCTCATCAAATTGCAGAGGATTTTTATACATTTCAATTGAAAAAAATTACCGATATTACGGAGATTACTGAGGGATTAAAACAATCAAAAATTGAAATTATTGATATCCAAACAGTAGACACTGATCTTGAAGATGTTTTTTTAAAATTAACTAACGCAAAAAAATAGATGGTAACTATAAAAACACAACTAGTAGGAACATGGACTTTAATAAAAAAAGAGCTGATAAGGTTCTGGCGGGTTGCATTTCAAACGGTTGCTTCTCCAGTAATTACTGGCATGCTTTACCTGGTAGTTTTTTCCCATGTACTACAGGATAGATTGGAGGTTTACGCAGGCGTTTCGTACACATCGTTTTTAATCCCAGGATTGATTATGATGTCTCTACTTCAAAATGCTTTTGCTAATAGTTCTTCCAGCCTTATTCAGTCCAAGGTAATGGGAAATATAGTTTTTATATTGCTTTCTCCTTTAAGTTATATTCAATTTTTTATTGCATTTATTGTTGGCGCGGTTGTAAGAGGTCTTTTTGTTGGACTGTCTATATATTTATTGGCAATAATATTTATAGATCTCCCCATTAAGCATCCTTGGATTGTTTTTTGGTTTGCTTTATTTGGAGGCGGATTGTTGGGAGCATTTGGAATAATAGCCGGCATTTGGGCTGATAGATTTGATCAGATGGCAGCATTTGGTAATTTTGTTATTATGCCTTTGTCATTCTTGTCAGGAGTGTTTTACTCTATTCATTCGCTTCCATCAATCTGGCAGAGCATATCGCAATTAAACCCTTTTTTTTATATGATCGATGGTTTTAGGTATGGATTTTTTGGCCAATCAGATGTATCACCTTATCTGAGCTTATTAATTGTCTTTTTGTTCTTTGTAACCTTATCATTTGCAGCCATTCAAATGTTAAAATCAGGATTTAAGTTAAGGACCTAAATGTTAACCTCGGAATATATTAAAGCGGTAATTCAAAAAAACATGGAATGTAATTTTATCGAAATCAAAGGTGATGATGGCTCACATTTTGAAGCTACAATTGTGAGTGATATTTTTGAAGGCTTAACAAAGGTTATGCAACATCAAAAAGTTTATGATGCGCTTGACGGAATGATGAAACAAGAATTACATGCTTTATCAATAAAAACATATACATCATCCCAATGGGACAAATCTAACATGGAGAGTAATTAAATTATGAGTACCGAAGATAAAATTAATAGTCTTATTGAGAATAATAAAATTATATTATTTATGAAAGGGAATCCAAAGTTTCCGCAGTGTGGCTTTTCAAGCCTTGCCTGCCAGATCCTAGATGCCTGTGATGCTAATTATGAAACAATTGATGTATTACAAGATCAAGAGATAAGAGAAGGTATCAAAATATTTTCTAATTGGCCCACCATTCCTCAGTTATATATAAATAAGGAGTTTATAGGTGGTGCAGATATCATTAGAGAAATGTATGAATCTGAAGAGTTAAAAAAAGTAATTTCTGGTACATAACTTGGACAAGCTTCTCATTCAAGGACCAACAACCTTATCAGGAGATGTCGAAATATCAGGGGCAAAAAATGCTGCATTGCCAATTTTAATATGCTCGTTGCTCTCAAGCGATGTGCTGGAGCTTTCAAATCTCCCTGACCTTCATGATATTAAAACAACAAAAAAACTACTCCAAGCTATGGGGGTAGAAATAACTGATGGTAAGAATACTGTTTTACTTAGAGCAAAAAGTATTACAAGTTATGAGGCCCCATATGAAATGGTTAAAACAATGAGAGCCTCAATATTAGTTTTAGGCCCATTATTATCAAGATTTGGAGAAGCGCGAGTTTCGATGCCTGGTGGTTGTGCTATTGGATCAAGGCCAGTGGATATTCATATTAAAGGCCTCGAAGCGATGGGTGCCCTTATAAAAATTAGCCATGGATACATAGATGCATCTTGTGCCCACCTTCCTGGAAAACGGCTTCAGGGAGCAAAGATATTTATGGATCAAGTCACAGTCACCGGCACTGAAAATCTTATGATGGCAGCAGTATTGGCAGATGGGATAACTACCTTAGACAACTCTGCAAGAGAGCCTGAAATAGTCGACCTAGGGATGTGCCTAAAAAAAATGGGAGCAAAGATTGAAGGATTAGGCTCCGATAGGATTGTGGTTGAAGGAGTAAGAAATCTTCATTCAGCAAATCATACAATTATGTTTGATAGAATCGAAGCTGGAACCTACTTGGTTGCAGCAGCAATGACAGGGGGAAAGGTAGTTTGTAGGAATGTTGATCCAACAAAAATGGAAGCAATAATACAAAAATTATTAGAATGTGGGGTTCACATTGAATCTACTAAAGAATCCATCACTATTAAGAGTGATAAAAAAATAAAAGCAGTTAACATTACAACAGCACCTTATCCTGGGTTCCCAACCGATATGCAGGCACAGTTTATGGCACTCAATACAGTTGCAGATGGGGTTGGAGAAATCACGGAAAGTATTTTCGAGAATCGATTTATGCATGTCCAAGAGCTCCAGAGAATGGGTGCGGTTATTGATATAAAACATAATACCGCTATCATTAGAGGGGAAGAAAATTTAGAAGGCGCTAGGGTTATGGCGACTGATTTGAGAGCTTCTGCAGGATTGGTCTTAGCAGGATTAGTGGCAAAGGGTACTACGCAAATTGATAGAATCTATCATCTTGATAGAGGATATGAAGATTTAGAGGCTAAGCTCAACAGGCTTGGAGCAAACATTAAAAGGGTAAGTTAGATGATAACTATTGCTTTATCTAAAGGCAGGATCTTTACGGAAACTATGCCGATCTTAAAATCAGCGGGAATTCTATGTGCTGAAAATCCTGAATCATCTAGAAAGCTTGTTTTTGAAACTAATAATAAAAATGTTCGGCTTATAATTGTTAGGGCCTCGGATGTGCCAACTTATGTAGAGTGTGGAGGGGCTGATATTGGTATTGCAGGAAAAGATGTATTGGACGAATATCAGGGAGAGGGTATTTATCACCCATTAGATTTAAATATTGGGCGGTGTAAAATGATGGTGGCTTGTAAAAAAGAATTTGACTACAAGCAGGCAGTGCAAAAAAAGTCAAGGCTTAGAGTAGCAACAAAGTATTCAAATGCGGCAAGCGACTTTTTTGCAAAAAAAGGCATACATATTGATTTAATTAAGCTTTATGGCTCTATGGAGCTTGCTCCTATTGTAGGATTGGCTGATATCATTGTCGATTTAGTCAGCTCAGGAGAAACATTAAAAGCAAACCATTTGATACCTGTCGAAGAAGTTTCGACAATTACCTCAAGGCTCATTATTAATAAGGCCTCATTAAAGTTAAATAACGCAACACTAAAGCCAATGATTCAACAATTTTCAGAAGCCGTTAAGTAAGTAAATGAATATTAAATTTCTAAAAAATTCTGAACCAAACTTTAGTGAGAATCTTAAAGGTTTGCTTGATTTCGATTCCTCTAATAGTGAAATGATAATTGAAACAACTCACAATATTTTATTAGCAGTTAAAGAGAAGGGTGATGAGGCTCTTTTGGAATTCAGTAAAAAATTTGATGACTTGGATTTTACTAATGCAGCAGAGCTGGAGATATCAGAAGCAGATATAAATGAGGCATTTGAGAGAATTTCATTGGAACAAAAAGGAGCGCTCAATGAGTCTGCTCAGAGAATATTTGAATACCATACGAAACAAAAAATGGAGTCATGGTCCTATGAGGACGATGAAGGTTCAATGTTTGGCCAAAAAATTACACCACTTGATAGAGTTGGGCTTTATGTACCTGGAGGGAAAGCAGCTTACCCATCCTCGGTTTTAATGAATGCTATTCCAGCAAAAGTAGCAGGTGTTGATGAGCTTATTATGGTCGTGCCAACTCCTAAGGGAGAAAGAAACGATCTGGTCTTAGCTGCAGCCAAGATCGCAGGTGTGGACCGTATTTTTTCTATTGGGGGAGCACAAGCAATAGGGGCTTTAGCGTATGGAACTGAAACAATACCGAAAGTAGATAAGATAGTTGGTCCAGGAAATGCATATGTAGCCGAAGCAAAAAGAAAAGTTTTTGGCTTAGTCGGAATAGATATGATTGCAGGACCATCAGAAATTCTTATCATATCAGACAAGAACTCTAACCCTGACTGGATTGCCATGGATTTATTTTCCCAAGCCGAACATGATGAGTTGGCTCAGTCAATTTTAATTTGTGACGATGAAGGTTTTTTTACTAGAGTAAAAAAGAGCATTAATAATTTAGTGGAAACAATGCCTAGAAAAGAGATTATTAAGACATCACTGGAAAATAGAGGCATTTTTATTTTAGTGAATAATCTTGATGAGGCTGCAAAAGTATCGAATCTAATTGCGCCAGAACATTTAGAGCTTGCTGTAGATCAGCCCAAGCTGCTATTAGATAAAATTAAACATGCAGGAGCTATATTTATTGGAAGAAATACTTGTGAGGCTATAGGGGATTATTGTGCAGGACCTAACCATGTATTACCTACATCAGGAACAGCACGATTTTCGTCGCCTTTAGGTGTTTATGATTTTCAAAAGAAATCTAGCTTAATTGAGTTATCTGAAAATTCAGCATCTCGTCTTGGGAAAGTTGCGTCAATTCTTGCAAGGGGCGAAGGATTATTTGCTCACGGATTATCCGCCGAGTACAGAATAAAGAAATGAGTAAGTACTGGAGTAAATTTGTTCATCAATTAGATCCGTACACTCCCGGCGAACAACCAAAGAATAAGAAAGTCTTAAAACTCAATACAAATGAAAATCCATACGGACCAAGCCCTAAGGTTCTTGAGGCTATAAAGTTAGCTACAAATGATAAATTAAGGCTTTACCCAGACCCTGAAAGCGCCGAGTTAAGAGAGTCAATTGCTGAATACTACGGCTTGGATGCTACAAATATTTTTGTAGGTAATGGTTCTGACGAAGTATTGGCATTTATTTTCTATGGGTTATTGAAAAAAACTGAGCCTATTCTATTTCCAGACATTACTTATAGTTTTTACCCAGCATATGCAAAATTATATGATATAAAATTTGAAAAAATACCATTGGACGGTAATTTCCAAATTAATCTTGATGGATACTCAATTCCGAATGGAGGGATTATTTTTCCAAATCCTAATGCGCCAACAGGCATTCCAAAACCAGTCTCTGATATTGAGGCATTGTTAAAACGCAATCATTCTGAGGTAGTGGTAGTGGATGAGGCTTACGTAGATTTTGGAACTGAGTCAGCAGTTAAGTTAGTTGAAAAGTATGAAAATTTAGTAGTCACCCACTCACTATCAAAATCTCGCTCCCTTGCTGGAATGAGGATAGGGTGTGCTTTTGCAAGTAAAAATATTATTGAAGGTTTGAATAGAGTAAAGAACAGCTTTAATTCCTATCCACTTGATAGACTAGCTCAAATTGCAGGTGTTGAGGCATTTAAAGATAACGACTATTTTGAGTTAACAACAAACAATACGATTAAGGCGAGAGAGTTTTTAGTGTCAGAGTTAAATGCATTAGGTTTTGATAGCCTGCCATCAGGAGCTAATTTTATTTTTACGAAACATAAAACAAAAAATGCAAGTTCTATTTGTAAGGATTTAAGAGATCAAGGCATAATAGTGAGACACTTTAGTGCTCCGTCAAAGATAAGCAATTACTTAAGAATAACGATTGGCACTAAGGATCAAATGGAAATATTGCTTAAAAGCATAAAGCTAATGTTCTAAAGGCATCCTTCAAATCTTTATTAACTATATGAAACTCATGCTAAAATCCTACTTATGATACGTTCAGCAAAAGTCTCCAGAAAAACAAAAGAAACTGATATTTCGGTAGAAATCAATATTGATGGAACTGGAATTTCAAATTTAGATTCAGGCATCGGTTTTTTAGATCACATGTTAGAACAAATTTCACGTCATGGCCTTTTTGACCTATCAATAAAAGCAAAAGGTGATTTGCATATTGATGCACACCACACTGTGGAAGATATTGGAATAACACTCGGCCAAGCTTTTAATAAGGCTATCGGTGATAAATTAGGAATTCGTCGATATGGTCATGCTTATGTTCCTTTGGATGAGGCTCTATCAAGAGTTGTTCTTGATATATCAGGCAGGCCAGGATTGGAATTAAATGCTAACTTTACAAGAGCTAGAATCGGTGAATTTGATGTGGACCTTATCCATGAGTTTTTTCAGGGATTTATAAATCATGCAAATATCACCCTTCATATAGATAACCTCAAAGGTGAAAACTCCCATCATCAAGCCGAAACAATCTTTAAAGCTTTTGGCCGTGCATTGAGATTTGCCGTAGAGTTAGATGAAAAAATTAAAGGTGTGATGCCTTCAACAAAAGGCACATTGTAGCCAACATCTTCTTTTAATTTATGATTGCAATTATTGATTATGGAGTTGGTAACTTAAGGTCAGTCCATAACGCTGTCAAATTTATCTCACCCCATACGAAATCTTTTATTACCAGCGATCCTGAGCAGATTCTCAAAGCAGATAGAATAATTTTTCCAGGCCAAGGCGCTATGCCAGATTGCGTTCGTGAGTTAGAAAAAAGAGGTTTATCTGACGCATTAAAAGAGGCTGCAAAAATCAAACCATTTCTTGGTATATGCCTTGGCCTCCAAATGCTCTTTGAGAAAAGTGAAGAGGGAAATCAAAAAGGATTCGGACTTCTCCCTGGAAAGATCAAGCGATTTAAATTAAGCGACAAAGAAAGAATAAAAATACCTCACATGGGATGGAATAATGTAATGCAATCAAAACCACACCCCTTGTGGAACAAAATTGAAACAGGTAGCCAGTTTTACTTTGTTCACAGTTATTATGCCGAGGTTAGTGATAAGGATTTGGTAGTAGGCTATTCTGAGCATGGAGAAGACTTTGCATGTGCAATTGCAAAAGATAATATTTTCGCAACACAGTTTCATCCAGAAAAAAGTGCACAATTAGGTTTACAATTATTAAAAAACTTTATTTTATGGGACATATAGTTACATTATGTTAATAATTCCAGCAATAGACTTAAAGGAAGGTAGATGTGTTCGTTTAAAGCAAGGCTTAATGAATCAATCTACTATTTTTTCAGAAAACCCTGCTGAAATGGCAAGAAAGTGGGTAGATTTGGGGGCTAAAAGACTTCATTTGGTTGACCTTGATGGAGCATTCGCTGGAAAGCCAATAAATGAAGGGGCAATAAAAGCTATTGTTTCTGAGGTTGGAAATGAGATTCCAATCCAGCTAGGTGGAGGTATCAGAAATTTAGATACAGTTGAAAGGTTTATTAATAGCGGCGTTGATTCAGTCATTATTGGTACAGCAGCTGTGACTCACCCAGGATTTTTACATGAAGCCTGTTTTGCGTATCCGGGACAAGTTATTGTTGGTTTAGATGCAAAAGATGGAGATGTTGCAATTAATGGCTGGGCAAAATTGACTGGGCATAACGTTATTGATTTAGCTAAAAAGTTTGAAGAGTATGGTGTCGAATCAATAATATATACAGATATTGGAAGAGATGGCATGTTGTCTGGAGTTAATATTGAGGCAACTGTTAGGCTATCTGAGGCATTAAAAATTCCAGTGGTAGCAAGTGGAGGGGTTTCCAATATTGATGATATTAAGGCTTTGTGCGAAGTTGCAAATATTGGTATCCGGGGAGTTATTACTGGTACAGCAATTTATGAAGGAACATTGGATTTTAAAGCAGCGCAACAGCTGGCTCAAGAGCTAACTGGATAACCATGACTGTAGCTAAAAGGATAATTCCTTGTCTTGATGTTACCGATGGGCGGGTAGTGAAAGGGATCAACTTTGTCGAACTTAAAGATGCAGGGGATCCAGTTGAAATAGCTAAGCAGTATAATGAGCAAGGTGCAGACGAAATAACTTTTCTTGATATAACAGCAAGCTCGGATAACAGAGGTCTCATATTTGACATCATAGAAAAAGTTGCCAAACAAATTTTTATCCCTTTAACTGTTGGAGGGGGAGTAAGGTCTTGTGATGACATAAGAAATCTTCTAAATGCTGGCGCAGATAAAGTTGGTATTAATACTTCAGCTATCAACAATCCAGATTTAGTGGCAGAATCCTCAGCAAGGTTTGGGTCTCAGGCAATAGTAGTAGCAATAGATGCAAAAAAAGTGGATAACCATTGGGAGGTATTTACTCATGGGGGTCGAAATGCCACTGGAATTGATGCCATTATGTGGGCTGAGAAAATGGTCTCTTTGGGAGCGGGTGAGCTACTCATTACAAGTATGGATAAAGATGGAACAAAAACAGGGTTCGATAACGAGCTTAATAAATTTATCTCAGAAAAAGTTGATGTTCCAATTATTGCATCTGGAGGCGTAGGTAATTTGCAGCATTTGGTAGATGGTGTCAAAGTAGGTGGTGCAGATGCCGTTCTCGCGGCAAGTATTTTTCATTATGGAGAATATCAAATACAAGAAGCAAAAGATTATATGGCTAAAAATAATATTCAAATTAGATCATGAGCGAGTGGATTGACAGTATCGTATGGAATGAAGACGGGCTCCTACCAGTAGTTGTTCAGGAGTCGAAATCTAAAAGAGTCGTTATGTTTGCTTGGATGAACAGGGAGAGTCTTGAGAGCTCATTGGAGCATAAAAGAGCAATTTATTGGTCTAGATCAAGAAAAAAATTATGGATGAAGGGTGAAGAGTCTCAAAACTATCAACTTATAGAAGAGATATATTTGGATTGCGACAGCGACGTTCTTTTGTTAATAATAAAACAAGAGGGTGGAATAAGTTGCCATACTGGCCGAGTGAGCTGCTTTTTTAAGCGAATCAATATTCTTACTAATGAGATTGAGATCAAAGATAAGGTTATTAAAGATCCTAATGATATGTATGAGAAAAAAACATGACAAATGAGTACCTAGAAAATTTATTAAATACTATTAAGTCTAAAAAAAATAGTGACCCAAATCTTTCCTATACAGCCTTATTACATAAAAAAGGTTTGAATGAGATTTTAAAAAAGATTGGAGAAGAGGCGTCGGAAACAATTATTGCTGCAAAATCAGATGATAATAATGAAATAATTCATGAAATTGCAGACCTATGGTTTCATTGCTTAGTTCTTCTTTCGCAAAAAAATCTATCCGTGAATGATGTTATTGTTGAATTAAAGCGAAGGGAAGGAACTTCCGGGATAGAAGAGAAAAGTAACAGGAAGTAAAAATAAAAATTTAAAGTGACTTTGTTATGAACAATTGTATTTTTTGTAAGATAGTAAGTAAAGAAGTCCCCTCTTCTATAGTTTATGAGGATGAAGAGTTATTGGCCTTTAACGATATCAATCCAATAGACAAGGTGCACATTTTAATTATTCCAAAAGAGCATATTGACAGTCTTTTGACATGCGAAACAAAGCATAGTGATGTAATGTCAAAAATGCTTTTACTTGCCCCCAAGCTAGCAAAAAACAATGGCTTAAAAGGTTTTAGAACAATGATTAATACAGGAAAAGAAGGTGGTCAGGAAGTTTTTCATATACATTTTCATATGTACGGTGGAAGTGAGCATTTAGTTAAAATATAAGGGAGATTGATATGCCAGGTATTTGGGAGTTATTGATTGTTTTGGGAATTGTCTTGGTATTATTTGGTGCCGGAAGGTTGAAAAGTATAGGTAGCGATCTGGGTGCAGCTGTCAAAAATTTTAAGGATGGAGTAAGCTCGGAAAATAAATCTATAGTAAAAAAGAAAAGCTCTGGTAATAAAAAATAATTAAACTATGTTTGATATTTCAATTGCAGAACTGATTATAATTACTATGGCTATTATAATTTTTGTTGCCCCAAAAAACTTACCTACCCTTGCTCGGACTTTAGGAAAAGTTTCACAAAAAATTAAAAATTTCTTTCTCGAGATAAAAAATGAAATAGATACTGAGGAAAGGTTTAAAGAGCTAAAAAGTATAGAAAAAGAAATAAAACGCAGATCAAAAAACAATTGAATATTAAAAAAAACTTTTTTGAGCAGTTGTTAGAGCTAAGATCGTCTTTAATAAAGGCTTTACTAATATTTGTAGTTACGTTTGCAGCATTAACCCCATTCGCAAATGATATGTACCATTTTTTTGCGCTACCGCTGCTGGAAGAGCTTGCAGTATTGAATGGGTCAATGATAAGCACTAAACTTTCGGCAACATTTCTCATTCCATTAAAAATTACAGCTTTAGTAGCTTTTATAGCTTCCTACCCAATAACGTTTTATCAATTATGGAAGTTTATTTCACCAGGCTTGTATAAGAATGAAAAGGTATTCACCTCTTTCATCTTTTTCTTTTCATTTTTATTGTTCATGTTGGCAGTTGGCTTTGTTTATTTTATTGTTTTCCCTGTAATTTTTCATTTTTTCGTTTTGATGACTCCTGATGACGTAGATTTAATGATTGATATTTCTAGTTATTTGGACATGATAATTGCCCTGTTTATAGCTTTTGGTCTAGCATTTCAAATACCCTTATTAATAATCTCATTGGTAAAATTTGGTTGGGTGGAAATTACTGTATTTCAGAAAAGCCGATCGTATTTTCTTGCTTTTTCTTTTGTCTTCGGAGCCATTTTTACCCCACCAGATATACTTTCTCAAGTTCTCCTTGCTTTGCCAGTATATTTTTTGTATGAAATTGGAATTTTTCTTTCAAAAAAAATAAAACTAAGATGATTTAGATCTGTCTGTTTTGGTATAATATGCACCATTTAAAAGTTATAACTTAAACATAACCCTCTCAATACCTTACTAAATATAGGATTTTTTTCATGGCAAATGGCAACAAAAAGATTGACCTCAATCGCAGGAAGTTTTTATTGAATGCAACATCGGTCACTGGTGCTATTGGCGCCACCGCTTTAGGCGTACCATTTGTTTCAAGCATGCTTCCAAGTGAAAAAGCAAAAGCTGCAGGTGCCCCTGTTGAGTTTGATGTGAGCTCAGTTAGTCCTGGACAAATAAAAACGACTGAATGGCGCGGACAACCGGTATGGATTTTAAATCGATCTAAGGGCATGTTAATATCCTTGGAAGCAAATTCAGACAATCTGTCAGACCCCGACCTAAAGGTTGTATCCCAACAACCAAAGTATTGCCAGAATGCCACTAGGTCGATCAAATCAAATGTTTTAGTGGTAGTGGGTATATGCACACACTTAGGCTGCTCACCTTCCCCAAAGCTAGATAAAAAAGGTGATATGGGAGCTGAATGGGAGGGTGGATTTTTTTGCCCGTGCCACGGCTCAAAATTTGACTTAGCTGGTAGAGTTTATAAAGGATCCCCAGCACCAACTAACCTTGTTGTTCCGCCCCACAAATATTTAGATGACAACACCATTGTTATTGGTGAAGATCAAGAGGAAAAAGCTTAGAATGCCAAACAATAAGAATGAAACAACGGGTTTGATAGGGTGGATAGATGAAAGGTTTCCCCTTTCATCATTTATAAAAAATCACTTAACGGAATATTACGCACCCAAAAATTTTAATTTCTGGTACTTTTTTGGGGCTTTGGCGTTGTTTGTTTTTGTGATGCAAATACTAACAGGAATTTTTCTAACAATGCATTACAAGCCTGATGCTGCTTTAGCTTTTGCATCTGTGGAATATATTATGCGTGACGTATCATTTGGGTGGCTCATACGCTATTTGCATTCAACTGGAGCTTCCTTGTTTTTTGTAGTCATTTACCTCCATATGTTTAAAGGGTTAATGTATGGATCATATAAAAAGCCACGTGAATTATTGTGGTTATTTGGAGTTCTAATTTTTCTTCTATTAATGGCCGAAGCTTTTTTTGGATATTTATTACCATGGGGTCAGATGTCTTACTGGGGCGCTCAGGTAATTGTAAACTTGTTTGCAACCATTCCGTTTATCGGGCCAGATTTGGCTGAATGGGTTCGAGGAGACTATCTAGTTTCAGACGCAACCTTAAATCGTTTTTTTGCATTTCACGTGATCGCTCTCCCCCTCGCCTTAGCTGGTTTGATTTTTGGGCATTTAATTGCTCTGCATGAGGTTGGTTCAAATAATCCAGATGGTGTGGAAATTAAAGCTGTGAAGGATAAAAAGACTGGAATTCCTCTTGATGGTATTCCATTTCATCCTTATTACACAGTTAAGGATTTGATTGGTTTATCTGTTTTCCTGATTGTCTTTGCATCTATTGTATTTTTTGCTCCTGAAATGGGCGGGTATTTCTTAGAGCATAATAATTTCGTCCCAGCCAATCCTTTAGTAACCCCTGATCACATAGCGCCGGTTTGGTACTTCACCCCATTTTACTCAATTCTTCGTGCTGTACCACCTATTCTAAACAGCCAATTTCCAGGCGTTGCAGCTATGGGCCTATCTGTGATGATTTTTTTCTTAGTTCCTTGGCTTGATAAAAGCCCGGTTAGATCAATTCGATACAAAGGTTTGCTTTATAAAAAATGGCTAACTGCATTCGTGTTAAGTTTTTTTGTTCTTGGCTATTTGGGAACTGTCCCTTCGAATATTTGGGGTCAATTCAATAGTTTATTACCGTTATTAGGAGGAGGTGATGTAGCCACTTTCGTTGCTAGAATTTTTACGGCAATTTATTTCTCATTTTTTATTTTTATGCCTTATTACAGTAAAAAAGATAAGACTAAGAAGGTTCCAAACAGGGTAACCATGCCATGAAAAAGTTAATACTCGTTATATGTTTATTAATCACTAGCCACTTGTCCTTAGGTGCAGGCGATATTCAACTTTTAAAGGCACCAGTTAACCTTGAAGATAAAAAATCACTGCAGCGAGGAGCTAGGAACTTTGTAAACTATTGCTTAAATTGCCATAGCGCAAGCTATATGCGCTATAACCAATTACAATTAATTGGTCTAAGCGAGGAGACAATTAAGAAAGACCTTCTTTTTACTTCAGACAAAATTGGTAATCCCATGAGTATTTCTATGGACGAGGTAGATGCAAAAAAATGGTTTGGGGCACCACCACCAAATCTGACTGTTACCGCAAGATCCAGAGGCGCAGACTGGATATACAGTTACCTTAGAAGTTTTTATAGAGACCCATCTCGAGAAATGGGTTGGAATAATGCCGTTTACAAGAATTCAGCTATGCCACATATATTATGGGAGCTTCAAGGAGAGCAAATTCTTGATCAAAAGACCAATAAGTTATCCTTAAAAGTACCAGGAAAATTATCTACCAAAGACTACAATCAGTTTGTTGGAGACATCACCAACTATATGGTTTTTATGGCGGAACCTAATCAACAAAAAAGAAAGCAAATAGGTTACTATGTGCTCGCATTTCTTTTATTGCTGTTAGTTTTAGCAATTAACCTTAAAAAGGAATATTGGAAGGATATTAAATAAATTATGATGAAATTATATTCAAACTCTGTAGATCCATTTAGCCACAGATGTCGTATTGTTCTTTTTGAAAAGGGCATGGACTTTGAAGTTATTGATGTTGATTTAACCAATAAACCAGAAGACCTTGCTATTTTAAGCCCATATTCAGACTCCCCTGTTTTAGTGGAACGAGATTTGGTGCTTACTGATGCAAATATTATCAATGAGTATATAGATGAGAGGTTTCCTCACCCACAATTAATGCCACCTGATCCGGTAATGAGAGCGCGAGCAAGATTATTTTTAAAAGACTTTGAAAACCAACTTTTCGTCCATATGCATGATTTAGAATCTAATGAAAAGTCAAAAGTGGATGCAGCGAGAAAAGTAGTGACTGATGTGTTGATACAGATCAGCCCAATATTAGGCAAACAGCCGTACTTACTTCATGAAGAGTATTCAATGCTGGATGTTGCTATTGCACCTCTTTTATGGAGATTGGATCATTACAGTATTAAGCTTCCAGCTAGCTGCGCACCTTTGCTACAATATGCGAATAAAATATTTGATAGGCCGTTGTTTGAGGAAGCTATGTCTCCTGCGGAAAAAGCTATGCGCTCCTAATTAGTATAAATGGAATCTACAAAACCTTATTTGATAAGAGCAATTTATGATTGGTGTGTTGATGCTGGATACACACCCTATATTATTGCCGATGTCAATCACACAGTTACAGTTCCAAGAACTAAAGTTAAAAGTAATGAGATAGTATTAAATATAGCCCCATCGTCTGTTGCTAAGCTGGTTATTAGTAACGAACTCATAACCTTTTCAGCAAGATTTTCAGGTGTTAATGAGGCAGTAATTGTCCCAATTGAGTCGATAAAATCTATTTATGCTGCTGAGAAGAATGAGGGCCTACACTTTAAAGTAAAACAAAATTTAAGCACTAATAAAGACGACATAAAAGAGTTAAGCGGGGCTAACAAGTTAAAAAAGAGCCATTTGAGGTTGGTAAAATAAAAATATTTATCGCCAAAGAATAAAAATTTGATATAGTTACATTCTTTTTTATAGCCCTCTTAGCTCAGTTGGTAGAGCAACGCACTTGTAATGCGTAGGTCGTCAGTTCGAATCCGACAGAGGGCACCAAATCTTTTTAATTTAAGCTATTATTTTTATTGACAAATTCTGTCTAACATACCATAATTTTGGGTTCGGTTGGGAGGGGTGGCCGAGTGGTTAAAGGCGACGGACTGTAAATCCGTTCTCTCTGAGTACGAAGGTTCGAATCCTTCTCCCTCCACCATTAAGAAAGGCTTTTACTGCTATTTGTCGGGTTTAGTATGGGTATGCGGGTGTAGCTCAGTTGGTAGAGCATTAGTTTTCCAAACTAAATGTCGCGAGTTCGAACCTCGTCGCCCGCTCCAGTATTAAAAGGGAATGTTTTGCCCATGTGGCTCAGTGGTAGAGCACTCCCTTGGTAAGGGAGAGGTCGCGGGTCCGATTCCCGCCATGGGCACCATTTTAGTATTTGAGTATTTTAAAATATAAATAAAGTTGTATAACAAAGGAAAAAGATTATGGCTAAAGGTAAATTTGAGCGTACCAAACCGCACGT